>Ga0102814_10000464_pt1 | contig 29577 bp, 33 predicted proteins | sample ColrivemetaGS741_FD_79112 | JGI IMG/M metagenome (GOLD analysis project Ga0102814, IMG submission 79112) | Estuarine microbial communities from the Columbia River estuary - Flood tide ETM metaG S.741 | ecosystem: Environmental > Aquatic > Marine > Intertidal zone > Estuary | place: USA...
ATAGTGATAGTGTCACCGGGCCGTTATCCGCGACCAGCGAGTTTTTATATCTCAAGGTCAATGGTAAGGACAGAGCCATCAGACTATGGGCCACACCAGAAGATACAGAACAGGATCTTGAGACAATACATGGTGAGAGTATATCTTGGGTTGGTGATGATTGTGCTCATGGAATTGAGGGTAATCTACCAGTACAATCCATAAGTGCACATCCAGTGTTAAATGCTCCCCCAACACAAGGCATCGACACAGATTCTGATGGCGATTGGATTGTTGATGCAATTGATACAGATGATGACAATGACGGTATACCAGACTATGCTGATATAGACCACCCATCAAACGCTAATGCCACAGACACGGACGGAGATGGTATTATAGATTTATATGATAGCGATGTATGGACAACAGGATTATGGGAGTCCGCTACTGACAATTGGCAACAATATCAAACAAACTGGGAGAATCTTTCCGGAAATTGATTAAATATTTACAAGTATGAGTTCATTAGAAAATAGAAAAATATCAGAAACCTACAAGGATCTCCTACAAATCAGCAACAGTAACACTGGTGTTGATAGTACAATGAGATACATACAGGATGGAGAAGGAACATCAACCGGTTTAGGTTTAAGCACCACTAGTGTGCAGCTGTCATCAAACACAGAAATCAAATTGAAAGGTCCCATCAGCACTGAAGGTCATATAATACCAACAACAAACTCAACATATGATATCGGTTCTGCGGAGTACAAAATACGTCATTTGTTTTTGAGTGACAACTCAATATACATGGGAACAAGTAACAACGTAACCGAGTTGAAACAGATATCATTCAAGAACGGAGCAATAGATCTACCGAGTGACACGACAATTGGTGATCTTACCCCGGCTCAAAAATTGCAAGATTCTGATAGTGTTACAGGATTGGACGGGTCGACCGGCAATCAAACACCCATGACAATAGATCCAGAGACCAACACAACAGAAATAACGACAGTCTTACCATCATCCTCCGGAGGTGCTGATCCAGACACAGCAAATCAATTCACGTTAGCCAACGGATCATTTATTGGTCAAATGAAAACAATCATAGGATTGACATTAACGGACTCCAAAGCCACAATAACACCAGTGAGCTTAATTGATGGTAACAAAATAACATTTCCAGGTGGATCTGGAACCGCATTTGAAGAGAGTAGTTGCGCGATCAGCTTACTGTATACTACAAACGGATGGTTAATAGTATCTAAATCTTCTGGTGAAATCATTATAGAATCATAAATAATTAAGTCATGGCAAAGAATTTTACAGATTTTAAGAAACTAGAAGGTACATACATACCACCAGTATACCCAGCAGGTGAGAGCGGTTACCTCACAGGCATAACGAACACTACAGCAACCACAGGTATGATGCTTGTGGGTTATGAATTTGATGAACCACATGGAGAGAGACAATACACAGTCGAGAGTGTGTTGTTAGCAGCAGAACCATATCATGTTGGTCTAGAAAACGTCACCAACGAGAGCAAAGAGCATATGTTTGCAGATCCAATGCTGACAGGATCTGTGTCTGCAGATGATTTAACCGTGATCGGTAACTTGGATGTACAGGGGACCACAACCCAGCTCAACACAACAACATTCGCGACCAGTTCATTCAGCATAAAGAACCTGGGTACAACTGTCGCGTTGAAAGTGGAACAGACCGGAAGCACCGGATGTGCTCAGTTTTTCGACGGTGATGAAATCATGTTGGATCTGGCTGATGGTAAAAAGGTGGGTATTTTAGGAGCGGCAACACCTGGGTATGACGTGACTATATATGGCACGATAAGTGCTTATGGTCCGTTGAATACACATGGTGCTGTCAACGGTAGAGACATGCAACAAGATGGTAGAAAGTTAGATGATCTGGCACCGTACAGTGATGTGACCAGCATAGCACTGAGCAGCGTATCAACAGATTTAGCTCATCTCAAAGCTACTGTGCCGTTCTACTCAAACGTCGTGATAGACAAAGGTTTTGATCTGTTAGAAGATGGTGACACATACAAAAAAATACCAACATCTGCCACAACCAATGCAAATTATTCAACTGAAAAAATCACTGGAATTGAAAACGGTGCTGATGTCACAGGCGATCACAGTGCTGATATAATTTTGAACGATGTACCAGATGGTCCATGGACAGGCAACAAGGCCACAACATTCGTCAAGGTGACATCAGCTGATCGAGACAGAGTCACAACAATCAGAGGAGTTTCCGGAGCGTTATACACCGGTGACGCTGGAGGTGACATAACCAACGATGATATAGCGTCAGCGTATCATGAAGCGTATCCTAATTTCTGGAGCACTAGTAATGAGAGTGAGTATCGAACCATAGTTGTACCCAAGGTGAATGATGTATACACGGACCACGTGGCGGTGAGCGCCAATCGTGACGCGGTGATAACCAAAGTTGAAAACACAAGTGCCGATTGGGACAGTGCTTACACAAGTGTGAACAACACAAGTGCCAACTGGGACACATCATATGCAGATTATTTGAATGTCAACGCTAACCGGGATGCAGTGATAACCAAAGTTGAAAACACCAGTGCCGATTGGGACACAGCATATGCAGATTATTTGAATGTCAACGCTAATCGGGATGCAGTGATAACCAAAGTTGAAAACACCAGTGCCGATTGGGACGATGTATACACAAGTGTGAACAACACAAGTGCTAGCTGGAATGCTTCTGTGAACAACATAGGTGGTGTCAATCTACCAGATGGCGAAGCTCAATTGTCCAGCTTGAGTGTGACAAGTGGGTTATCCGCTAGTGGTACCACCAGGATCAGTGGTGAGGTTTATTGCTTATCTGGTGCTGATTGGAAACAAGGATTGACACAAGAAATTGATGTGGGTGGTACAATATTACAATTTATTGATGGTATTTTAGTCAATTCCCGCCCGGAATAAACAAATGGAGTCTTTAAACACAGGAGGGCCAGACTAACCGCCAACCCGGCTGGGTTGATGCGGAAAGTGAAGCATTACAATGAGCCATTCTGATCATACATTACAAGACGCGTTTAGAGTCAAAAAAGGTTTGCATGTCACTGGGGTGTCTGTGCTTAGTGGAGATGTAGCAATCGCCGGTGAGCTACGAGCAGACAACTTAGAGATACCCTTTGAAACACTCAGTGCCAAGAAGATTGTGTGGCATGATGGGTTGCGTGATGAACAATATGTAAGTTCACCAGGCGGAAACATCACAACCACCACAACGTGGCATCCAATGTCTGTCATACCGGATGTGTATCTGTATGGCACCACACAGTTTCGTGATGTGGCAACATTTGAGAGTGATGTGCATGTGCAGGGTGATTTATACGTGGATGGTAATGCTTATCTGAGTGCGGGTGCCGGCGGAGTGATCAATGTTGGTGACTCGACCAGTGATGTTGTTGTGTTCACAGCTGATGTGAACAGTCACATCATACCCAATCAAAACATGACGTTTGATCTGGGCACCGCTGACAAACACTGGCAAACAATTTACACACACGATCTGAGCGCGCATGGTTCAGTTGATGTGACCGGAGCGATGAGTGTGACGCAAGGCACACAACTCAATGGCACATTGGATGTTGCTAAACGAACAACATTGCATGAAGATTTACACCTGAGTGGTGCTGCTAGCATTGTGGGTAACACTGCAGTCAGTGGCAACACCGAGTTGAGTGGCACATTGACAGTGGATGATGCAACCACAATCAATGACACACTGGACGTTGAATTGAACACCACATTGCACGGCGATCTGAGTGTTGTCAATGACACTGTGTTGACTGGAGAGTTGTCTAGTAAGTCAGATGTACATGTGTTTGGAGATCTCAGAGTTGATGGCGATGTGTGGTTCAATGCCAACAACGCTGGTGGCACCAACACGATCAATCTGGGTGATGATGACACGGACAACGTGGTGTTCAACGCGGACATCGACAGTAACATCATACCCAATCAAAACATGACGTTTGATCTGGGCACCGCTGACAAACACTGGCAAACAATTTACACACATGATCTGAACGCGCATGGACAGCTAAGCGCGAGCGGAGCAGTGCATTGGAGCGGTGGTTCTAGTGTCAGTGCCAATGATGTGTACACCACAACGAACACGTATTCTGCTGATTGGCAAAACGCTGCTACTGCAAGCAAAATAACACAAATTTTAACTCCGGCTCCCGGAGCAGTTGTTGATTCATATGATCACACTCATCAAAAATCAGCGAAATATTTGATTGAAGTGGAGGATGTATCATCTGGTACCGGCACAAGTGGTGCTGTGTTTTTCACAGAGATGTCTGTTGTGACAGACGGCTCTGTTGTGTCAAGTGTACAATATTCACAAAACTACACAACGTCAGACGCGTTTGTAGAATTTTACACCACCATAAACGGCAATGATGTGGAGGTGAAAATACGCAACATCAATTTGTACACAAATGTATCCAATTGCGCGGTCCGGATCAACAGACAAAGTACTAGATAAATCACACAATTGTATCATTAGAGACTAAATATTACATATGGCAATAGATAAAAATTTCAAAGTACAGAACACGTTACAAGCTGGTGCAAGCGGTTTGTTTCCTGAAGCAATTATAGTAGGTGGCGGTGATCCATCATGGGCTAGCCCAGTGTATGATGGGACCAAGGTCGCGATAGAAACGTACGGTAAAATATTGAGTGGTGGTACAGACCTGTCCAGCATGTTTGGTGATGCTGTGGAGACCATTCGGGCTCATGGTAACACACAAGCCACTATTCAATACGACACACAAAACGCCACCGGTACATTTTCAGATGTCAGTGTAACAGGTCTAGGAAGCACAGACGCACCAACATTTGGTGGAATGATGCTCAGTGGCGCGAACACAACAACAGCCACGTTGAGCACCGCAGCAACCTTCACCATCGATCCTGTCGCTATCGGTAATAACACCGGAACGGTTATCATCAAAGGTGATTTACAAATAGATGGTACAACCACTACAATCAACTCAACAGAATTGTCAGTGGATGATAAAAACATTGTGATAGCACAAGGTGTGACGAACAGTAGTGCTGCAGATGGTGCTGGTATCACAATCGACACTATCAGCGAGTCGTTGTTGTACAAACACAATAGCGATAATTCACATTGGAGTCTCAGCAACAACCTAGTTGGAGGAACCGGGTCAAATGCTTTTATACTCGCGTCGGAGGGTGCTCACGATTTAACTTTACAAACCAATGGTGTGGCTGGAACCAACAGTGGTAACATAACCATCACTGACGGAAGCAATGGTGACATCACCATCGATCCAAACGGATCCGGTTCTCCAGTGCTGAGCGCCACGGAAGTGTTACAAAAATCCACTGGTGGTTCGATAGTAACAGACGGAGTGTATCACGGCACGGTGTCGACCGATGCCACATTGAACATCGACACACTTGCGGTTGCGGACTTCACTGGTGCTGATTTTCTGATCACAATCAAGAGTGGTGCAAATGTGGGTGTGATCAAACTGACAGCAGTCAACACTGGTGGTGTGATTGATGGCACAGTGTATGGTGAGGTGCTCAATGGTGCCATCAGTTTTGGTACCATTGCTTTAACAAGCGCCACCGGTAAAGCTCAATTGTCTTTTGGAGCCGCCGGAGACTATGCAACTGACGGTGCCAAAGTGACTGTCAAGGTGACAGGCGTGATTTAACACACAACCAACAGATTTAACAAAAAAGCCGTCAGTTGACGGTTTTTTTGTGGACCGAGCATGTTGCTAGCATAAATATACATGTAGGGGACAGGGAACCTAACAAATGACAGCAGACATAAAATTCAATGTGAGACACGGCATGACCGTGGGAACAAGCAAAACATCAGTGCTTGACAACAACGGTGGCTTGAGTGCCACAAACCTGGATGTAGACTCTCAACAAACTGGTGGTCAAATCTTGAGCGGTGGTACCGATCTGTTGGACATATTCAGTTCCAACATCAACGATCTGTTCGATGTGACAATCACCAGTGTGAGCACACTTGACACTCTGGTGTACACCGGAAGCAACTGGGCTAACAAGCATGATAAAAACACACTTGAAGTGATGTACACTCATGCACGTGATCAATTTTTCAACAAGCTGATATACACCGAAACAGACGCGTTGTCCGCGATCGAGGTGTTTGAAGATAATACTGAAGCGGTCAAACTGTACACACGCTTGATGAAATATGACACCACAACAGACACGCTCACAGCTGTCACCACCACAGACAACGTGAATGGAAACACGCTCACAAAAACCCTAGGTTACACCACAACAAACACTTTGACCTCAACAGACAGGAGTTACACATAAATATACGATATATGAGTTGGACAATTACAAGCAGCATAGCAACAATAAAACATCCCGGTGGAGAGCCTAACCTTCCCGGTTTATCTAGAACAAAGGATCACGCATGAGTTTTGCTGAAGCAAATAACATAATAACACAGACTGGCACCGACACTGACCTTAGTGGCTTACTGGGCGTGCCTGGTGTTACTGTCGTTGATAATGGTAGTCACAAAACTTATCACATTGATAATAAGCAACTAAGAATTAATGGTACTTTGACCATTGACCCGCAGGTGGAATGTTTGCTTTTTGAAAGATACATCCTTTACATAAGTGGCACATTGAATTTCGGTGTGACTTCGGTAATTGGTGGAGCCACTAGATACTCTCGTGCGCTTGGTTTAATATCTCACGATGATGGATATGGGAGGTTTCGAGTGCGAAGCGGAGGCACTTTAAATTGGAATGGGGGTGCAATGAAATTAAGAGGAGGTTGTGACTTCGAGGATGGCTCAACTGTAAGCATCACCAATGGAATCATAATTGCCACCCACTCCACAATAGGTCAAAGACTGAGGATGAACACTGCCAATTGCTCGGTGGACGGACTCTCCATTGACGGCAATCTCCGCTTTGATGTGTTCAAGACATTTGTAAAATTTGAAAGGTACAATCCTGGTTTCACTGAAACTGGTGTAATACAAAAGGTAGGAAGTACTAATGAGGGAACTGATGACCCTTTTGTGCTTACAGATTTTGATGCCCAAGGAATAGAATCACCCAATGGTGACTTTATTGGGAGCAGTTTCGCTGCGACTAAAATTGAGTTCGTTAACATGGGGTTCACAGGAGACTTCAATATTTCCCATGATAGCACAGGTGGTGGGTCAGCAGTAACTACCCTTTACAAAGATATAAAACTGAAAATAGTGGATACTGACATCTCAAATATTGAAGGGGCTAAATATTGGGCTACAGATAAAGATAATGATAATAGGTTTTCTGGTACTGCAAGTTGGCGGGGCGCGCAGAATGCAGATGAAATATTTTCTTCTGACAGAGTCTACACAGGATCAACTGACTCAAGTGGTGAAGCGACAGAACGATTGCTAACTCGTTCATGTTACGGAGGATTATCTCCACAAGGTGTTTATAATGGAAATACAACAGTGGATTATCGTGGCGAAACTACTGACAATACAGATGTTTTTAATTTTTATGTAGCATCATACGAACACACATTAAATAATGTCTCTCCATCGTGTCTTGGCACAGGAGTTCTCGAGCAACAAGTAGTTTTGTTTGCTGATGTATTTTTGACGCAGTCTGATAAAGCCATCGTTGATACCTATACCGAAATTGACACACCCCAGAAGTTCTACGACAGGGCAAAGGCTTACCTAGTGGACAATTATGCGGGTGAAACAGAAACTATTGTGACAAGAGACGGTAACACAATTGATGCAGGCTCTTATAATGTGATTGTAGATAAAGAAGCCACTAATGTGTTTGAACTCAACAGCACCACGGACACCATAACAATCAGTGCTGATACATTTGTTGGTAACATAAGCACAGGTGGTTCATCTCAATTGCTAAATGATGCTGTAGTAATTGGTACATTTGGTTCCAATACTGTATTGCCATGGACGGTGAAAAACATTGAAGCCACCACACGTATACAACTATACAACACAACAGCACCGAGACAAGGTGTGATATACACAAACAAATACTCAGGCACACCTGGTGAGTATGTTGATGTGTCTGGTACATACGACCAAACAGAAATACAAGTTGGTGATATTGTGCGTTTGAGATGCACTTGCGTGGTCGGGGCACAAGCCATGTTACCAACTGAAATAACCACTGTCGCAACAGAAACCGGGATTGTGTTCTCAGTAGATCAAAAACCAGACGAGGTGTACAACAGTAATAACATAAATGGTAGCACACTGGATTTCGGTGGTACAACAGCCGACACCACACGCACATTATCTGCCGATTATGTGTCACCCATGGGTATCGATGTGAGTGATGCTGATGGTACTGCGAGTGTCAAACAAATCTATGCATTCTTTGTTTATTCAACCACGACAGAAACTGGCGTGCATTTGTGGTTCAAAGGCATGAGAGCCATCGACAATGCCAACTACGAGATTGATGTTGATTTGGCTGATATAAAAATACAGAATGTTGGAAGCAATGCTGTTGTTGTGAGTGATGGCAGGTTGTTTCGTAACGATCAAACATCTGTGTTGTATGCTGAAGACGGTGACAAGCCGATATCCATGGACTCCGGTGCATTGGTCACCAGTGTGCAACCACAAGTAGAAGCGGTGCTCAACTCAAATTCAAAGATTGGCAAGATAAACACCAATAGTAATCTGATCCCCGGTCTACTTTAAGATAAATATTTACGATGACAACAGAACATAAAGATTTAGACTATTTAAAAGGTAAATTCGAGGATGGAGATCGACCCACTGGAGATGATTTCGCCAGATTGCTAGACAGCTGCCACAACACCAAACAGATGACTGATGTCACCATAACAAAGAATCTTGATGTGCAAGGAGTCACGTTGCTTGAACAAGATGTCACCATAAACAGTGACTTGACCACACAAGGTAGGTTGCAAGTGGATTCTGACACACAGCTCATGTCCAGCATGAGGTTACATGGCCCGGGGGTATTTGATCAAACATTCACAGTACAAGGGTCTGTGTCACTAAACAATACACTGAATGTTGCTGGTGTGACGAATATACACAACACTCTGCTTGTGCAGGATGGCGTCACACTACAAGACACATTGCAGGTTCACGGGGCAGTAGTACTATCCAATGGACTGATAGTAGCAGGTGATGTGGTCATGGACAGCAATCTTGTGACACATGGCACAATATTCGCCAACACCATGCAAGTCTCCGGAGCAACAGACATAACTGGCCCGGTCACAATATCTGGAACATTACACACAGACGACACAACGATAAACACATTGAAAGTGTCTGGCGCGGCCAGATTCGATGAGCATGTGCACATCAAAGGTGATCTACGTGTTGATGGAAACACATACTTGAGCGCCGGAACAAGTGGTGTGATCAATGTTGGTGACACCGATCAAGACAACATCAATTTCAATGCTGATGTGAGCAGCAACATCACACCTAGCAACAGCAACACACATGACCTGGGTTCAGACACAAACAAGTGGAGAACCACATACACTAATGATATTGTGGTTGATGGCTTGGTTGATGGTAGAGATATATCCATCGATGGACAAACACTAGACAACACACACTCTGTTGTGTCAACAACAAGTGCTCAGTGGAATCAAACACATGCACATGTGTCTGCAAACGGTGACACATGGGACGATACATCCAGTGTGGTTCAAAGCAACAGTGCCAGTTGGGAAGAGACAGCAGACATCAACGAGATCATCAACAATATCTCCCCACTCAGTGCAGATTGGACTGCAGCTAAAACAACGGTGTTTGAGCATTCCGATGATTGGAGCAACACATATACCACAGTCAAATCAAACAGCTCTGATTGGGAGATTGACCAGCTGGTGGATTTGAAGGATGTGGATGCAACCGGCATTGAAAACAACTCCATATTGAGATACGAATCAACAACAAACAAGTGGGTGGCCAGCACCGTGGAAGATGAGGTGGTGAAAGCAACTGCAGCTTTGATTGTGTTCGATCATGGATCAGATTCAGAAATACCTTTGAATGGATTGACGTTGTCAATAACAGACAACAATCAAGATGTACCGTACAGAACCGTCACATTCACCGCGGACAGCGCCGAGCTGTCTGGTGTGAACACAAAGATTGACTCTACTAATTACACATATGGTACCAGTGGATTGAGCGCAAGTCCAGTGAGCATGAACAACATTGCTGCTGTTGTGGTTGATGTGATCAACCAAGCCAACGCTGAAGGTGATATTTCCATATTGGCCGGGCAAAACAACAATCGCATAATCTTGCAACAGCAATATGGTGGCCCTGGTGGCAACACGGATATCGCTGGTACAGCAACTGGTAACAGCAATCAAGCCTTTTTACATGATGACAATGGTGGTAACGCACATCATCCAAAATTCACCGGTGGTGCCAATCTAAACACTTTCGCTAGCATGGATGACACTCCGGCTGGTTATGGATCTGATGCTGAAAAATTTGTGAAAGTTAACTCAACAAATGATGGGTTGGAATTTGTAGAACATAACACATCAGATTGGGACACGGTTGTAACAACAGTCAACACAAACAGTGCCAGCTGGGAAGAGACTGCTGATATAGATGCGATCATAAACAACATCAGCGGTGTGAGTGGTGATTGGAACAGTGTCTACACAGATGTTAGCGAGACCAGTGCCAATTGGGACAGTGTCTACACAAGTGTTAGTGAGACCAGTGCCGATTGGAACAGTGTATACACAAATGCTAGTGAGACCAGTGCTGATTGGAACAGTGTTTACACAAGTGTGAGCACCACAAGCGCCAATTGGAATACCACATACAGTGATTTTGAGAGTGTGTCAGCGCAACGTGACGCGGTGATAACCAAAGTTGAGAACACCAGCGCCGATTGGGACGATGTATACACAAGTGTTAGTGAGACCAGTGCCGATTGGAACAGTGTTTACACAAGCGCGAGCACCACAAGCAGCACATGGGACAATGTATACAATTATATACAAACAACCAGTGGTGATGGATACGCTACTCTAGATGCTGGTGGTAAACTTTTAACAGATCAAATACCAGAGCTGAGTATCACACGAGTACATGTGGTGCAGAATCCTGGTGACGTGGTCAACTTGAATCCTACAGAAGGAATACAAGTGGGTGATGTAGTAATTGTAGTGACTACATTTGATAATTTAATTGCTGTTGATACTACTCCTGGAGATTTTGGTAAATATACCGCCGGTACTGAGATTTATTCTGGATACAACAAACTGGCTTTACCTGCAGATCTAGTACAAACAATCAATGGTAACACCGGACCTCACGTGATATTAACTACTGATGATATCAAACCAGGGTCCACCAACATGTACACCACACAAGGACAACAAGATATGTGGAGCGACACATCTAACGTGGTGCAAAGCAACAGTGCCAGCTGGGAAGAGACTGCTGATATAGATGCGATCATCAACAGCATCAGTGGTGTGAGTGGTGATTGGAGCAACACATACACAAATGTTAGCAACATCAGTGCAGCAAGAGACCTAGTGATAACAAAAGTTGAAACAGCTTCTGCTGACTGGGATGACACATACACAAATGTTAGCAACATCAGTGCAGCAAGAGACCTAGTGATAACAAAAGTTGAATCTTCATCCGGGACATGGGACGATACATACACAAATGTTAGCAACATCAGTGCAGCAAGAGACCTAGTGATAACAAAAGTTGAATCTTCATCCGGGGCTTGGGACGATACATATACATTTGTTAGTGGTGATAGTGGTACTAACAACACTGATTACAATCATATGAACTATGTAGCAGTGAGTGGTGACACCATGACTGGTAGTCTTGATATCGTTGGTGGTGAGCTCGTGGTAGGTGGTAATGTTACAATCGCTGGTGATTTGATACACCAAGGAGATACTGGTACAAGGATCGCATACAGTGAAGATACAATAACGCTCGAGACTAACAGTCAGGAGTACATCACGATAGACGGAACGGGATCAACTCCAAACCAAGTTATAATAAACAATCCAAACATCGAGCCAGTCGATTTCACGATTAAATCGGTGAATTTAACCAGTGAAGCGGCATTCTTTGTTGATGGTACAGACGGTAAAATAGGTGTTAATACAGAGATATTGACAACACAATTCAATGTGTCTGGTGATTCTAAATTCACAGGTGATATGGAGATAACAGGAGACAGCTCAGCTGTCAATGGTACATACACGGGTGATGTCAATATAACTGGTGATATAAGCACCACCGGTATCATCACCAGTGGTGGCACAACACTACACGATATATTTACAACATCTGATGATGTACATGGTGATTTGACAGTACATGGGTCAATTTCCGCACAAAGTGATATTATCACATCCGGTACTCATAAGGTGTCTGGTGATATCATATGTGAAGGTGATGCTAGAGTGAGCGGTGATACTACAATAACAGGTAGTTTGACTGCTGATAATTACACATCAACAACTGGGTACTCTGTATTGGATGGCGGTGTAATCAAACCCGGAATAACACAAGACATAAACATTGGTGGACATATCCTACACATTGTTAATGGATTGATCGTAGGAGTCACAGATGAATAATGTCACAATCAATTGAAACCAAACCACTGAGTGCTTTTTACAGCACCAATTTAAACCCGATAGTCAAATCGTATGAAAGACTAGCTACTCGGATAGCGTACACGCTAGGTTACCCGCAGATAAATATCGAAGCACACCAAAATCAAGTGTATGAAAACATCAGTATCGCTATCGAAATGTTCTCAAAATATGCTGGTTATACAGAAGAACTATTAACATTCAACTCTCGATTGTATGAACCTGGCAAAGGTTTGAGAATGGATGTGTTGTTCACAGCGACAGAACAACTCAAGAACTCACATCCAACAGATCCAGAAGACACAACATTAGATACAAGCTTGTATGAAATTGGTCGATCAACCATAGGTGATGGTCCTGTAGATTTTTCTATCTCATACACATCCCCCGCGAAACAAACTGATCAAGATCCACCTAACATGTTGGGCAACATGAAGGGTTATGATTATCTTACTGACAGTTACCGTAAGGTTGTTGATTTGTTCGCGTTTGAAGAAGGTAGTTCTTCCGGTATAAACACACTGTTCACACTGGAGCAGACGTTGGCTCAACAAACATATTTCAGCTATGCATTGGGTAAATATGGGTTTGACTTGATCAGCTGGTATACTCTAAAAACGTGGCTAGACACGAGACGTAAATTGTTGTCCCAAGATTACTATTATCGATTCGATGACAGAAAACAAACCATGTATTTGACACCCGAACCAGGTGGCGGAGCCCGACGAACACATTTTTATGGCATAGTAGGTGCATATGTTGAACGACCAGTTCATGAATTGGTCCAAGAGCAATGGGTATATCAATATTCATTGGCTTTGACAAAAATTATAATTGGTCGTATACGAGGCAAATACAGCGGCACAAACCTATTTGGCGGCGGTGCACCTAACTATACAGAGTTGCTATCAGAAGGAAATCAAGAGAAAGACAAGCTTGAGACTAAGTTGTATGAAGGTGTACCTGGGTTCGGTGACGGTCAACCACCGATGTTTTTTGTAGGTTGAAGAAGAAACCATATAAAAAATACAAGGAGTACAGACAGGGAACATACAAGCCTGTCAACAGCTTCAAATTCAAAGGGTCAAAATATCCCAGGTATTTGAGCAGCTGGGAGCTTAAATTTTTTAAGTGGTGTGATCGAAATCCCCATGTTGTTGAATGGTCCAGTGAGAGTGTACATATACCGTATATTTCACCAGTTGATGGCAAGATGCACAGATACCTTGTTGATAATGCTGTACACATAAGAGAGGGTAATAATATAGTCAAGTATTTGATAGAAATCAAACCAAGCAAACAGACACGACCACCAACAACTCATGGTAACAAAAAAAGATCGACAATCGTATATGAGCACGCGACATGGGGTGTGAATCAGGCTAAATGGACAGCTGCTAAAAACTGGGCTGATAAAAACAAGTATATATTTCAGATTGTGACGGAAAAAGATTTCGCGCTATTTAACAAATAGTGTGGAAAACGCTGATAATTTCATAAGTAATAGTAACATGCATGCGAATTTATTAGTTGAAACGGCTGATCCGAGAGATTTTGAATATATCATAGAAGAAAAGAGTAACACTTCTGAAGCGACTATACGTATACGTGGGCCATATTGTGCGGCTCAACTCACAAACAAAAATCTTAGACAATATGATGAATCTGAGATGAGAGAGGAAGTCAAACGATACACAGAGCAAATGATTGAAACCAAGCGAGCATTAGGTGAATTGAACCACCCGACAACTGCTGATGTTGATTTAGAACGCGCCTGTCATTTAGTTACTTCATTGAAACCATCTAAGGACGATCCAAATATATATATCGGTGAATCCAAAGTACTAAGCACTCCAAGCGGTTGTGTAGTACAATCACTGATAAGAGATGGGTGTAGTGTTGGTATGAGCACCAGATCTCTAGGTAAACTCATGCCAATTGAGGATGGATCAAACGTAAGCATGGTGAAGGATATGAGATTGATAGCAGTCGACTGTGTTGCTGATCCGAGTTTTGGTGAAGCTTTTGTGAACGGTATACTCGAGAGCAAACAATACGTTTTGAATCGCCATGGCGAATATGTTGAGGCATATAAAACACTTGAATCAGATTTATCAACACTACCTAAAAGGGATGTAGAAAGCTACATCAAAGAGAGTGTATTAGATTTTTTAACAGCTATCAAACAAAAAATTTAACATGAATCAATCAAATCAAAACAATTTTAAAGGAAACATCTCAAAGTTTCTACACAACTTAAACAGTAAAAACTACGCGGAAGCGAACAAATCGCTACAAAAGGCCGTAGAAAATAAGCTGTTTGACAAAATAAACAAGCATAAAAACATAAATATTTTTAGTACACATGAGCGAGAGTCAAATTAAACAACAACTAGAAAAAGTAGCTTCCGATGTCCTCACAGAAGAGACATTGGAATCAATTGAACAATCATTCAATGAAGCCGTGCAAAGCAAAGCAGATGAACTGGCCCAATTACGTATCGAGAAAGCTTTAGTCGAACAAGACGAAGAGCACTCGATCAAGCTGGAAAAGCTACTCGAGGCTATAGATGCTGATCATACATCCAAACTTGAAAAGGTTGTTGAAGCTCTAGACTCAACACATGCAGTAAAATTGCGCACCGTTGTTGAAAGATTTCGCACAGAGATAGATCAAGATGCCAAAGTGTTTAAAGAGAGTTTAGTTGACAACATCAGCAACTACCTTGACTTGTATGTTGAGAAGATGATACCAGAACAGGACATCAAACAGGCTGTACAAAACAAACATGCAGTTTCCATACTAGAGAGCTTGCGTAAATCGCTTAGCATTGACAAAGTCATGGCCAACGAGTCAGTCAGAGAAGCTGTTATCGATGGTAAACGTCAAATTGACGAGGCTGCTGCAAGGTTAGAAAGACTCGAGCAAGAGAATAAAATTTTAAAAGAATCAACACAAAACACACAAGCTGAGTTGATGTTGGAAAAGCTTTCTGAAGGTCTGCCTTCATCCAAAAGAAGACACATATACAAAGTGTTACAAGGCAAGACAGCTGAATTTATAAACGAAAACTTTCAATACACATTGGACATGTTCGAGAAATCCGAACAAGACAAACTTGTTGAGCTCAAAGAACAAGCCACCACAGGAAAGAAGATATCCGACCGCCCGGTGAGCAAGAGTGAAGAAGTTGTAAAAGAAAGTGTAGAGAGTCAAATAGAACAAACCGAACCCGGTTTACAGGACTCTAATTTGTTCAACAACTACATGGGAGAGTTGAACAGGTGGTAAAATTTGTTGAGGCCAATCCGGCCTGAGTGAGTGAAAAGGAAACATTAGAATATGGCACAGGTAAAACCCGCACAATCATATATCGATCAAGAACGCGCAAGCGTACTTCTTGAGAAATGGGCCCCCGTACTTGATTATAGCTCTGACAACGTCAAAGCTATCACTGACGATCACTCTCGTTTGAACACCGCTATCCTCTTGGAAAACCAAGAGAACTGGTGCTTACGTGAGAGTAATGTTGCAGGAGGATCTTCTGGATCTTTCAGTGGCATGGCAGGTGGAGCGCTACAAGGTAGCCCCGGTCAAGGAGGAGCAGTCCCAGGTGGATCAGATTTCTACGCAGGAGGCGATGCTCGTCTCCCGAAGATTTTGATCCCGATGATTCGTCGTACATTCCCTGAACTAATCACTAATGAGATAGTAGGCGTTCAACCAATGAGTGGACCGGTAGGACTTGCTTTCGCAATGCGTTACAAGTACTCCAATGACACACTTGGTGAAGGTATCGACGGAAAATCCTCCGGTGGCGGCAATGGTGCATATGCATCAGACGCAGGCATTGATGGAACCCCTCACGGGAAAGAAGTTGGATATCAAGACCTAGACACACGTTTCACAGGTGCATCTTCGGATAAATTGACTGGAAAGGATGCTAGCGCTCAAGACGTTGGCCTCAATTTCATCGATGAAGACAAAGGTGTAGCTGCATTGTTGCAAGATTACGAACTCACAGGAAACATTCCACAATTGGAAGTTTCTTTTGAGAAAACAGCTGTTGAAGCTGGAACACGTAGACTTGCTGCACGTTGGAGCGTGGAGCTTGAACAGGATCTCAAGAACATGAACGGTATCGATATCGACACTGAATTGACAAACGCAATGTCGTATGAAATTCAGGCTGAAATCGACCGTGAAATGCTCATGAGAATGGTTCAAGTCGCAGCTACCGCTGGAGCAGGCAAAGGTGTAAGCACCTGGAGTCCCGCCACAGCTGATGGCCGCTGGCTAGCAGAACGCAATCGTGACCTATACGCCAAGATCATCGTTGAAGCGAATCGTATCGCTATCCGCAACCGTCGTGGAGCAGCCAACTTTTTAGTTGCTACTCCTCGTGTTTGTGCGATTCTTGAAATGCTCCCTGAGTTTCAGTGGATGCAAGTTCAAGGCAACGTGAACACCCAACCAGTCGGCATTGCCCGGGTTGGAAATCTTGGAGGCAGGTTCAACGTCTATCGCGACACACGTACAGAAGCACAATATGAAAATGGTAAACGTGGCGACTCTCGCCTCGAGTACATTCTCATGGGCTATAAAGGACCTGAGTTTTATGACACAGGTATCATTTACTGCCCGTACATCCCAGTGATGGTGCAACGTACAGTAGGTCCTAATGACTTTGCTCCTCGTGTTGGATTGCTTACCCGTTACGGTGTAGTTGACAACATTTTTGGTGCAGAGCTTTATTACCACGTGATCGTGATAAACAATCTCGGTGATTCGTTCACACCCGGCACACAGTCGGTGTACTTCGGATAATCTCAGATTAGTCTCAACAACCGGTGAAATGATATACCCGGTGATAAAAAACTTTTTTCGACTCTTACAGGTGATGCTGAAGAGTCGTTTTTTTTACGCTGGTTCCCAACGATTGTCGTGATTGAGTTTAAATGAACCTATAAAATCTTCACGACCACCCATCCGCTCATCTGGAGCAAACAACGATACATAGTTGGTACCGGTGCCTCTACTATACAGGTGATATACCTTACCTATAACCGGTTTGATTCTCATCTCTGCATTGTACATCAGTTCATTACATTTAAACTCTTCTGCGAACTGCTCGAATTGAGATTTTAGTTCATCGAATTTGTATTTGTAATGTTTGTTAGCATTATGTACAGCAGCTTGCTTCCAACCGGCTAAACTATGATCAGGTTCAATTTTAGGTGCACCTACATTGCTCGCGTAAGGTAAAATATGTGCAATGTCTGTTATGTTATCCGGTAAATCCTTCACTCATTGTTTGGCAGTTTTGGTGTGTAACGCATTGACATCAATCAGATCTGGACACTCGATAGCAATCGCTCGTTCAGATGTGGCTCGTACTGGATTGATATCTATACCTCCACGTCTAGCATACAGACACGTGACACACAGCTCACTAGGATTCAGAATATCATGCAATCGCTTGTATATTGTCTCGCAAATCTCTTCATGAAAGTGACACTCGTCTCTAAATGACACTATATACTTCAACAAGCTGGCTGGGCTCACATGATGATGACCTGTATAACTAATATAAACATCACCCCAATCCGGTTGACTTGTGACCCGGCAATTGCTCTTCAACAAACTGCTGTGCCATCTAACTGTTGAAGAGAACACTCCGCTTGCATCATCAACAACCTCCAACAAATCTGGAGATTCATTATATGTTTCCAATTGCATGCTAGATAGTTCTCCTGGTTCAAACCAATTCTCTAACGTAGTATAACTGTCTCTACACAAAACATCATCTCCCTTGGATATGATATCAGCTGGCAATGTCTTTACTTGCACGTCTGTCTCCAGGAGTTTTGAGATATCTTCTGAGGCTCTATCATCAATAAATTTCATCACATCCTCGGGTGTTTCTCCACACTTGTACATGTTGTATGAATTGAAATACAGTTTAATGCTCTTACTCTCAACAATATACTTGCTGTCACATGGATACACCACTTTCGCAACACCAGCGACAGGTAGTCCATTGTTTGTCAGTGCACTCACTTCATACGCGTTCCATGTGTCATAACCCACGAAAGGTAAATCATCATCTTGTATATTGAGATGCGTCCGATTGTTGCTCCTTGGTTCATTCACAAGCAGTGAAGAATCGTACTGATCTTTGTACTCAGATGTTTGACCTAAATGTTTTGTTATTCTACTATTGTCTAATGTTTGTTTTCTCATTGATTTTATTTAAAATTGTGTTCATTCTTGTTTCAACTGTACCATTCAGTCTAACCAATTTATACATCCAGCTGTTTTTTCTAGCGAACAGTTCTTCATATATATCTAAAATATCTTGTCGAAATTCCACATTCACACTTCTCACACCATCACCAACCAGAGGCACATCCTCTGGTTGTGTGTAAAATACAACATCCAGGTTGTCTATCAGATGTGACATTAAATTACCAGCATAATTTAACACCCATTCACTCACTGTACCGTTCAAATACAACCACCTGGTGTACACATAACCATCCAGTATACATCTGTCCAGCATGTAGTTGGTGTCACGTTTTTGATGATTGTGTAGGTGTTCACTCAATATAAACAATTGAGTTGTATCATCACCGGATTCGTTTATGTTGTTACCACCTCTATTTACCTTTCTTGTGACCTCATCAACATATTTCCATCCATCGAACGTGGCTTCACTCTTACATTTTTTGAGCAATGTGGTTTTGCCCGTACACTGTGCACCTGTGAAACTTACTAACATAAATAAATTATACCATATTCAACGTAAAATGTCCACTAATCTTTTGGATATTTGATACGATCATCCATTTTTTTCTCATCAGGTAAAACGTCAATATCATGAGCCTTTCTTTCCGTATGCATGGCACATAGCAAGTTCCACACAACAGCTGCGGCGTGGTCTTCGTCATCATCACATCTCCACCACGCTTCAAGGTGTCTGTGAGCACAATCATAATACACGCTCAATGGCATACCTTTCATCCAGTTGTTCTCACCATATTTTTCAGCACCATCTAGATAGCGTTTCATCACACGTTTCAATTCTTGTTGTGGCACTAAACTCATTCGGAGTTTACCTTCACCTGTGTCTCGTTGAGCACCGGTTTCAAATTGTCTATTATTGTCTTTCGTCATTAATTTCCTTTGCATCTCTGTATTGATAATGTTTATTCAATGTTAAAACTCCGCACCACATAGCAAAAAACCATGACACAACTGCAAAACAAGAACCTTCACGAGCTATAACAACCGCGGCTATTATATTCAATATGCAAGACACAAACATCAATTTGCCTTTGAAATTCAACTTGTGCCATGGTGCCATTATTTTGTTATGATCTTGGGACCTGTTCGATTCCATAGATCAATTACACAACACTTGACATTGTTTTTAATAGCTGTGAATCTCTTTACATTTCCCATCATGTCACGTTTACGTTGCAATCCTCTTTTGTTAATCTCTACACATTGCAACAGGTCAACACCATTGTAACCATGCTCGTAAGATGTTGTGTTCAAACCATCTGGATGCAAGAAACCAACAATTACACCGTATCGCTTTGTCAAGCCTGATGTTTTGCATATAACATCACCTAACTCAAAGCTTTCATCGGTGTTGAATTTGAAGTTCACATCTATCAATTTGCATCTGCCACTCTTGATTGTTTTACGCTTGTATGTACTGTCAGTGGACATGACAGGCTTCAACCGCTTGTCATACATGATCAATTCATACTTCACATTCTCACCTGTCCCGATAATACTACACACCTCACCAACTCGCTTGTTGTTGCTAGTGTCTTTGTATCTAACAACACTACCAACTTGTATATCATCTTCTTTGTTTAATTTAAAAATCTTCATGAGATATAAAATCTATCCACAGATCCAATGCCATGTTATGTAATTGTTTTGTTAGCATTTTCTCACCTGAATATACATTTGATGTCGACACGCTAGCCAACACTTCACCCTCGTCAACACCGGGTGTCACTCTGTGTATGACACAACCAACATGCTTGTATATCGATTCGTCTTGCTCTGCAGCTACACGTGATTGTGGATCAGCCCCTTTCAATTGTGGGTACTTTGTTATCAACCCAGGATGTAAATTGTATATATCATATTCATCTCATATGCTCTTTGGCACTATTCTCATCCATCCATGCAACGTCACAACACATTCATCATCTTTCAACACTCTACTGTAATCCTCTGCATCCGGTTTACTTCTGGTGTACACCATGTCAGTGGATGACAACAGCTCTTGATTCATGTCTTTGTCTGGTGACCGGTTAGTGATCACTCTGTCAGGGTAGCGTCCAATTTTCCTGGATAGATTGTTTATTTCATTGCCGGTGTGACTGAAAAATGCCACCCATCGTTTGTTGTTCAAAAGATTCACCTGTTTAGTATTTTCTTGAACATGTCAGTGTTGTACTTTATGCATTCCATCTCATGTGTTGTTACTTGATGATCTATTAAATCAGCTAACAATGTTCTAGGCTTGTTAGGCAGTCCAAACACATCATTGTATTTCTTTCCTTTGATACCAGCAACAATTGGATTGCTTGTATCCACACTGTGTATGTTGTGTATATTGTTGTCAACATAGTATCTAAATTCCTTCGCCAGACTACAACCCAGCAGATGATGTGGTTTGTCCCAACACCAGATACCTTCATCTATCAACTGATGTATGAATCGTTTTCTGCCAGTGCAGAACTTCATCAACGTGGTGTCTGCCCAATCATCCTCCACCACACCAGTGTGCAGATAATAACTGTAATCAAAGCTTATGGCTATGTAATCGGCTCTATCCTTCATGAAATTGTAGCACTTGACCAATTCATTCCAATCCCGGCCTTGCACCACTCCTATTCTCAAAGCGTCTGTGTTGTCATTGTAGTTCACCACCCAATCTTTCCATTTCTGTATGGTGTCCACACCACTCTCGAGAACATCTGGCACAATATAATAGTTGGGTTGTAGCTTCTCTACCCATTCATAGTATTTGTCTGCATCAAAAGCCTTCTTCAACTCGAATATGCTGTTGTCTAACAACACAGGCGTGTCTGTTTGTGTTCTCATGTCTTTAAACCATCTGTAGTACTGTGGATGTGTCTCAAACAGATGCACTAATGCGTACCCGTAATCATTATACTCCATCGATTCTTCTAGAATGCTGATCGGACTCTCGTGTGATACATTAATCTTCATACACTAATTATATTATAAATGGTTGCACTTATCAACTTTAAACCTTAACATTATTAGATAAATATCTATGTCAATGAAAAACATACCAGAACTATCTGCCGGAGGTCGGCGGGTGATGATACAAGCTAAAAAGCTCGCTAGTGAACTGTATCATGATTTTATAACGACAGAACATTTGTTGCTGAGCATACTCAACAGCGATCGCCAGCCCATGAGCGTGAGAGTGTTGGGTAGTAGTGTCGATATAGAATTGTTCAAGTCGTTTGTAATAAAAAATTTAAACAAATACAAGGGTAAACAAAAGCCACAAATAAAAAATATCGAGCCGAGTGGTAGAGTGTTGAAGATGCTGACATACGCCAGTTCAATCTCAACAGAATTCGGATCCACACATGTTGACGTGGATCATATATTGATGAGCATACTGGTGAGTGACACTGGCAGTGGTAACAACATGTTTCGCTTGAAAAACATTGATGCGGATGTGTTGTACGAGAAAATATACGACCGGTTGGCCAGAAGAACCAAACGCAAAGCCAAACAATCATTCAACGGAAACACACCAGATCAAAGTGTCGAACAACCAGTTGAGGAGTCAAGTAGTGTTCTAGAGAAATACGCGAGCAATCTGACCCGGCAAGCATACAATGGAGAGCTTGATCCGGTGATAGGTCGTACAGAAAACGTTCAAGACATGATACAAGTGTTGAGCAGAAGGACCAAGAGCAATCCTGTGTTGATAGGAGAACCTGGAGTGGGTAAAACTGCTGTCGTTGAGTTGTTGGCTCAACGTATTGTGAGCAAACAAGTACCAGTGAATCTGTTGAACAAACAAATATACACATTGGATCTGGCACAACTTGTGGCTGGTACTATATACAGAGGTCAATTTGAAGAGAGGCTCAAAGAAGTGATATCATATGTTCAAGAGCACGACAACATCATATTGTTTATAGACGAGATACACATGATAGTTGGAGCAGGAAGCACCACTGGTAGCATGGATGCTAGCAACATGTTGAAACCAAGTCTAGCCCGTGGTAATCTGTGTTGTATTGGAGCCACAACTATACAAGAGTACAAAGAGTATTTTGAAGAAGATGGTGCCTTGCAGCGTAGATTTCAACCAATACAAGTGGATGAACCAACAGAGCAAGACACTTTGAACATATTGAAAGGTGTCAAGCACAAATATGAAAAATTTCACAATGTCAAATACACCGCACAAGTGTTGAGTGAGATTGTGAGATTGTGTGACAGATACATGGTGGACAGAAACTTCCCAGACAAAGCGATTGACATACTGGACGAGGTGGGTGCCAAAGTGAAAGTCTCCAGAAACATGGATGTGGAGCTGTTTGACCAGCTCAAGAAATCGTTCGAACAAGCTGTGGTGAGCAAACAAAAGCACGTGGAACTTAAAAAATTTGATCTGGCATTGGATTACAGACAAGCAGAAGAGCTGTTGGCAAAAGAAATAACAACTCTTGTTGATGACACTGACACCAGTAAAATGAAGAAAATAACCACTCGACATGTCCGGCAATTAATCTCCGCAAGAACAGGTGTGCCGGTGGACGACATAGAGCAATCTGAATCTAACATGTTGCAAAATTTAGAGAAAGGCATCAAACGACATGTACATGGACAGGATCATGGCGTGAAAAAGATATGTGATGCGATCAAGAGAAACAAAGCCGGGGTGTGTGATCCTAACAAACCTATATGCTCGCTGTTGTTTCTAGGACCAACTGGTGTGGGCAAAACACATCTGGCCAAAATCATAGGTGAGCAAATGTTCTATGACGGTAAATTCAAGAAGTTTGACATGAGTGAATACAGTGAGAGTCACAGCACCAGCAAGTTGATCGGAAGCCCTCCAGGTTATGTGGGTTATGGTGAGGGTGGTGCGTTGACTGAATTTGTTCGATTCAATCCGTACAGCGTGTTGTTGTTTGATGAGATTGAAAAAGCACATACAGATGTGTTGCAATTGTTCTTGCAAATGCTGGAATATGGTCAATTGACAGACAGCGAGGGTGTGGATGTTAACATGAGAAACACCATCATAGTGATGACCAGCAACATAGGAGCACACAAGTTTACCAAACAACCATCTGTTGGGTTCTCAACTAGCTCATCAACAGACATCAGAACAGCAGTTGTTGATGAACTCAAAAAGGCTTATGCTCCTGAGTTCATCAATCGATTGGACGAGCTGGTGGTGTTTGATCCACTACAATCAAGCGATCTGCACAGCATATGCAACAACATGCTGCAAGATCTGAAACACAACGTGCGCAACAATTGTAAGAAGACACTGACTTACACCAAAGAGTTGATCGAGTGGATACTTGACAGACACGACACACCAGAGTATGGGGCTCGACCCATCCGCAGAATCATAACCGAACATGTGGAGACACCACTAGCTGAACACATAATCACCAATCCAGGTCATCGCAAGATCATGATCAACGTCAATCAACAACACATTGAGTTTCTAGAAGCTCACAACAGTTGAGCATATGCTCGCTCACACGCTTGTTAACCAGCTTTATCAACAGACTCAGAGTGTCTTTATCTGGATTGTGGCCTTTGGTCAATTTGTACTCTCGTAACGCCCGATACAGCATATCAGCTTTGAAGCAATCCAACACGTGTTGAACATCATGTTTTGAATCATGTTGCAACTCACGACCATAACAAACCGGACAATGGTCATCCTCGTTGGTTATGTTGTGTATGTATTGACTCAAGTAGTCGTGTAATGTGAGAGTGAACCTCATTTTGCCTAAGTATTTACATGGGACCCATATTGAACACAATTATCGGCGCCGGTATAAAGTTGGGCGTCAATTTGATAAACAGCTGGTTGGAACAGAAACGACAAGATCAGATGATGTTGGCAGCACGTGATGACAAGATGCTGGACGCGTTGTTGTGCAACCAGAACAAACAGGCCAGTGATCCGTTCGTGCAGATGACACGTCGTGTGTTGTTCATGAGCATCACTTTCACACTGTGTTTCTTGATGATCTATTACGCCATGAATCCACACATCACGTACGATGTGATCGTGCCCAAGGGTGAGAGCACCAGATGGGGTGTGTTCAGCTGGATATTCGGTGGCAAAGATTGGGAGCTGGTGCAGATGACCGGTGGGTTGTTGCTCACGAGTTTTTTCGATTTGTGTTTCATGGTGATTGGATTTTACGCGGTGCCCAGCAAGAGTCGCTAGGCCACTCCAAAAGCTTGTAGCAGCTTGTCGATCACCTCTTCCCCATCACCCAGATCCACAGGAGCCTCCACTGGCAGCTCGATCACTTGATCCACAGCTTGTGGCTCGGCATAACCATAGTCTCCATAGATCTCGTCATGGTCTGCATCAGCATCTATGTCCAACGGTTCATTTGATGGCTTGATTGGCTCTGGTGGTGTCCAGCTGGCGGCTTCCAGCTTGTATATGTCGCTGAATATGATGTACAGCAGCTGTTTGGTGTGTGGTTCATCACGAGTACGAGCCACAAAATCTATGATGTCTTGCTTGTCAAACACACCAGCCAGTTCACGTATGGGATCATCAAAACTGCTGTAACACTTGAGAGCCACATAATCATGAGCCAACGTGGCACAGTCGCGTATCACATAGTAAGCACTTTTCACTTTGATGTGCACACCGGTGTCCGGCTTGACCATGGCCAGGCTGGCGGGCCTCAACAGATTGCGCTCTTTGATGCCGCTGCGATCCAGTATCTTGTGCTCGAACGAGCCGCTCATTTTTTCCGGGTCTTGCTGGTGCTCTTGTCCAGTGTGTCCAGTATGTCACCGCTGGCTTGCACCAGTTGGTCAACCTGTTGTTTCACTTGATCTATATCAGAGGCCAATTGATTCCAACCAGCTGATGCGGCATTTGCCTTGAGCTGTTCGTTTTCTTGCGTGACTTGGTCCAGTTGCTTGTACAGCTGATTTATTTTTTCTATCTCTTTTGGATTCATTATATTTGAAATTGTTCGTCCTCGGGCCTGGGGCGCCGCAGGCGCTCCGACTGCTCGGTCTCGTTCAACAATTGCTCAGGAGCCGCAGGCTCCAATGCCGCCACGGCACCTGAATCACCTGGTTGCTGATGTTGAGACCGGTCAGACGAGTTGGATTGATCACGACGTCTGCTTCTGAGACTGATCACACCACATGACACACTGATCACCGTGACCAGACCCACGATGCACACGAATGTGATCAACACGTGTTGCTGGTTTGATGTGGAGTTGTGGAGTTGTGCCTGTTCTCGAGTGTCCAGCATGCCGTCCTGATTGAGATCCACAGTGGCCACAGACACCATGCTTGTGAATTGTTCAGCATGTTTGATTTTTTGCTGCTTCGCAGGACCGTTCATGCCACATCCCATGAGCACCAGACAGGTCCACATGATCACCAGCATCATGATCAGCAACAGTTCCACTCGATCCATTGTTCGCATGTGTTTATTTAATGTGCCAGGCGCAAAGGGCAATGTGGAAAAAGTGGTAAATTTTGCGAAAAAAAATTTTGGCATGCAGATACCCGTTAACGGGGGTTTTGGTTTGCCTATTTGATTTCTCGCACGCCCGTGTCTACAGAGCAGGTTGGCTCTCTGAGCCAGTCACACACAGAGAACGGGGGCCTGTGTCTCAAACCCCCGTCCTGGATCAGTTATGGAAAGTGTTAGGCGTCAGGAAAGCAAACAACTCCACTCTCAGCCTCTGCTAGTTCGCCTTTGAGATTGCTTATCTGTACATACAATCGACTGATACGATCTTGCAATTGTTTGGCTCGTCTTTGGTTCTTGTCTGGTGCAGCCGCTCTGCTAGTGTACTCAGTTCTGAATCGATCGATGTTGTTGCCATACTTACGCTTGATCATGCCTGCTAGATACTTGTGATAAAAGCTTTTGTGCTCGCCTGTGGTGTTGCAGATGATCTTGTAGTTGTTCAGATCGATGCTCACATCCGCACCTGCAGCGTTTTGTAGAGTGTAGTAAGCTTTTGCTCGGCGAGATTTTTTGATTTGTTTTTCCATAACTTTGATTGTGTTGTTGTTGTTAAAATTATATTATATGCTAGTGTTGTTGAATGCGCAACTTATCTTGGGCAAGGATGGTTGCGTGGTCCAGGCACTGGTGGCCAGATTGCTAGTGGTGTGGTGTTTGAGTTGCTCATTTTCTGAATAAGATGGGGAAAAAAGTTCGGTTGCTTATTGTGCGGCATGCAATTGAGTCTCACCTGTGCTGGCATCAGCTGTTGCAGCTCGGGTGGGCATGGGTGTGGACTTGACTATTGTGTATGGTGAGTGACTCTTGAGTCTGTCCAATCCGCTCTCCAGACTCTGCACGAATCTGATTGCTGTTTGTAAATCGTCGCAGTCGATCACTGCTGTGTTGTTGTTCAATATGGTGTACATGATGTGTGTGGTGTCAGTGTGTGGTGGTGAGTTGTTGATACAGACCCAATCTGATCTGCATGCTTCGATGTTCGTGTTGCAGCTCATGCAATCGATCCAACACTCGAGTGTTTCCTGGATGTGTGCGTGTTGCTGTCTGAGCAAGTTGCAATCGATGTGTGATGGTCTGCAGTTGTTGTGTGAGTTGTGCTTGCCTGTTCATATATCAATTATAATCTATTCAATTGGAATGCGCAACTTCAGATGTGTCGATCAACCGAGTCAATCGATCAAACAGTTGAAACATCTGCTGCTCTCGTCTCTCAACGCTCTGCAGATGCCTTTGAAGTGCCACCAGATCAGCGTGTACTGCTTGCGTTGCACTCTCAACTTGATGCAACTCAGGTGTGATGTGATCTGATCTTGTGTGCTCATTAACAATGTATCCGGCCACAAAAGCCAGTGTGAATAGTAACAGTTTGATTGTCATGATCGTTCAACTCTACAGCAAGTCACGTAGTTCCATCAATGCAGCCACCACCGGTGCGGTTTCTTCGGCATCGCCGTCGTTGATATGATTGATCAGCAATGCGATCGCTTGTAATAACTTTCTCTGTTGCATAATTGTATAATAGTATGTTTTGTGTGTAAGCGCAACTTCAATTTACCGTTGCTCCAGTTGAGTCTGACGTTCCGTGGTGTCTTCAGGACACATGCCGCAATCTTCAGCTTGTTCTTTGAGTGTTAAAAATGCATCCATCATCTTCAAACCATAGATTCCAAGATTGTCGTGCATGTGCGTTTCCAATTGTTCCCAGATGTTTTCGTCTTCCATAATTATATTATAACTGATTTTGCTTGATTGCGCAACTTATTTGTACAGGATGTCTGAAAATTGATGTTTGAGTGAGTCTTTCAAATCCTCATAAACAGCAATTCTGATGCCTTCCTCACCATACTCCTCATAATCTCCTGATCTCTTCAAATCAGCTCTCATTTCATCTTGCATCAGTTGTATCAATTGTTTTAATCTTTCCATACCTCAATTATAAGTGCTTTTTACAGAATGCGCAACATCAATAAGCACAATCTGAATAAAGATGATTGAGAGTATCTTTCAGATCCTCATAAACAGCCAATCTGATACCCTCTTCAGTATAAAAAACATCTTCATCTTGCTTGTCATACCAAAATCCACTCTTGTCATCATATACGAGACTGTCTTTCATTTGTTGTTCCATCTGTAATCCTAATTGTTTTAATCTTTCCATACCTCAATTATAAGTGCTTTTTACAGAATGCGCAACTTATTAAACCCCCTCAACAAACACAATTTTATCCCAACAATCACTACTTCCTTCTTCATTCTCTTCATCAATACATCTCTCCAACATATCTTTATTCTTTATATAGGGGAAATATTTTTCAAACATCTCCAAATCAAATTCATATTCCACACCTCTATCAATTCTATCTCCAACCCACTCTACAAATTTATTAAATCTCTCTTCCATATTATTCAGTCTCCCACATATCCACATCATTAAAATCACTACTGTATTGATCAATCATCTCTTCTATAAAAGCTTCAACAGATCCAAATTCTTTCTCTTCATCTTCTCCATATTCTATTTCTATCTCAAATTTAATCTTCATATTTGTTCCTGTCTATTTTTTATATTCTGTATATGTGTAGCTTTCAGCTTCACTCACAATCATCTCCATCACAATATCAAAAGCTTCTTGCTCATCAAATTGTTCGGGATTTTCTGATTCAATCTGTTCCATACATTCCTTGACCATTTCTTTTAATCTTTCCATACTCTTATTATAATCTGTTTTGTCAATATGCGCAACTTATTTGAATATCTCATCCACTCTCTTGACATCAATATCTTCTATTATCTGATTAACATTACCCATCATATTCTCTAAAGTGTTTATCTCTAAACCCTCTCTCTCATTATCACAACATCTCTCATCCATATCTTCCTCATCCATCTCTTTAAGCTCTTTTAGAGATTGGAGATAGAAGGTTTCTACAAATGAGGTGAATTCTTCATAACTAATATCTTTTTCCATACTCTTATTATATACACCAAAATAATAATGCGCAACTTATTTCACCACACTGGCCATGGAGTTCACCCTAGGCGC
>Ga0102814_10000468_pt1 | contig 29422 bp, 23 predicted proteins | sample ColrivemetaGS741_FD_79112 | JGI IMG/M metagenome (GOLD analysis project Ga0102814, IMG submission 79112) | Estuarine microbial communities from the Columbia River estuary - Flood tide ETM metaG S.741 | ecosystem: Environmental > Aquatic > Marine > Intertidal zone > Estuary | place: USA...
AATAACTATTTTCAGCAAATCTACAGGCATCAATAAACAATGGAATGTTGTAAGTATCGCACACCTTTCTTACGGCTTTTATGTTGGCCATACTCACAGGCTGCCCACCACCCGAGTTGTTGGTTACCGTAATCATTACCAATGGAATGTTTTCCGCTCCAATTTCTTTTATAACGTTTACCAAAGCATCCACATCCATATTGCCTTTAAAAGGGGCAGGAATGGCAGGGTATTTTCCTTCTTCGCACAATAAATCTATACCTGTAGCTCCAGAGTGTTCTATGTTTGCTCGGGTAGTATCAAAAAACGTGTTGCTTACAAAATATTTACCAGCACCGCCAAGTAAGCTAAACAAAATGCGTTCTGCTGCTCTGCCTTGGTGTGTGGGTATTACAATGTCCATTCCGGTAATGTCTTGCACTGCTTTTTCGAATCTAAAAAAGCTCGGACTGCCGGCATAAGACTCGTCTCCTTTCATTATGCCCGCCCATTGGTTGCTGCTCATAGCACTTGTGCCACTGTCGGTTAGCAAGTCGATGAGTATGTCGGTAGAATGAATAAAAAATGGATTGTAAAACGCTTTTTCTAGTATAGTTTGACGTTCTTGTGGTGTATTAAAGTAGATAGGTTCTACCGATTTTATGCGGAAAGGTTCTATGATGGTTTTCATAAAAGTGTTGTTTTTATTAAGAAATGATGAATTGTATTTTGAATGAATAAGAAATGGAATGGCAGCCAAAAATTAAGAAGGCTTACAGATAATATTTTTCCATTTTTTCACGGTGCGAAGATGGGTGCATTAAAAAGATAGCTGTATGACGAGCGTCAGAACATAGCAAGACATTGGTTAAGATTTGGGAATGCTTTGGGTCTTAGAAGTTCTATTAAATTTGTTAGATTGACAAAAGACATACTGCACATAAACGGAAAGGAGTTTTCTTGGGGAATGACTTACGAAAAGACTTTAGCGTTGTATGCGTCTAAAAACTTATTTACTGGTTGGAGTGCTTGGAAAAACTTTGAAATGCCATGTTCTCAATTTTCTGAGTTAAAAACACTAACTTGTTCTTTCCGAGGCCCCGCATTAAACAGACCAGTAATGCAAGTTAGCTTTGAGTTAGCAACTATAAAACCCAAACTATTCCAAAAACCTCACACACCTTATGTTAAACACCTGTCCGGTTTGCTTGGCACTCCTCAAGGCATTTCTATGCGTAAACCAGAAAACGGACAAAAATATAATGAAGGGTATGCGAGTTCTAGTGTTATCTATAACTGTAAGTGGTGGCTTGGCGATATTTTAATTTCCTTATCTGTTTTTGGTGGCATAAGGTCTAAAAACGAGGGAGAATATGCAGCGGGTTTGTACTTCAATTGGCTGAATGAAGAAAGAGCCGCTGGGCCATATTTTACAGCGTTCGAGGATAAGGAATCGGAATTAACACAGGACATTTCGGGTATAAGGAAAGTTATTCTTAAATATAAATCGAGACCATTTTACAGAAGTCATTATGAATTACAAGACCCACATATTGCTCTAAAATATCCAAAGCTCAGGACCGCACAATTAATTCTGTACACCAAAAATCTTTATCGAACACCTATTCCGCTTGCCGAAGAATTATCGGACAATCAAATTATAGTTTTCAAATCAGAAAAAACCAACAATTGGTGCATTGGAAACAAATGGGAGTTTACTCCAATAACAAGTAAAACCAAATTAAAATTTATAGATATTAAGCCTGCAAGAGGCTCAGGTGCTACAAGAATTGAAATAAATTCCTTGGCCATTTCGGACGAAAAAGACAGCAAAAATTTAATAAACTTGGTTAAAACCATAGAAGAATTAACGGGCAATATGTTTGAAAAAACATTTGGATATGACGACTAAGAATGAGATGAGTTATTGCACTCTAATTTTCATTAAATTTGATGGACTGGAAAGAGGTCTCAGATAGATTTCTGACGGACTCATATTCGGGTAAAAGCGGTAATTAAAAGTTGATAAATAACTGATCTTTAATATGTCCTTAAATTTACACGTCAGTGATGAAAGCATAGAATGCCTAGTTTTATCGCGAGCCTTTAAAGATGAAATAATATTTGCCGATTTTAGCAAAGAAGAACAATTACTGAATGAAGAGGAGTCACGGATTATAACACCTAACATCGAAGGCGAGATTATTATTAAGAAAAAGAGAGAAGCAACATTTCTTGAAAAGGCCGAAGTTCCCATTATTTTACTAAAAGCAATAAAAGGTAAAGTTACTGTTGAAGAACTCAACTCAAAACGGAATAAACTGCATGAAATTAGCACAAAATTAATAGATAGAGAAAGAGATCCAATGTTGTTAAAAGCGACATTAAAGAAAATAGAAAATTACATCAATTTGAAACAATTTGAGGACCAATTCAAGCTATGTTATCAGTTCTTGGATGAAGCAATAAATCAAAACAAAAATGTGCTTTGGGAATTGAGCCATAAATAATCTACCTCTCCCTTACATAATGCAACTGCACCAAACCTTTTTCATAAGATTTGGAAGATACCCAGCTTACGTTTTGCGTAGCACTTTCGCCTTTAAAAAGACGTTTTCCGCTACCTAATAAAATGGGTATTACGGAGATAATGTATTCGTCGATTAAATCGGCATCCGTAAGTAGTTTTACAATTTCACTTCCTCCATCGCAGTATATATTCTTACCATTTGCTTGTTTTAGCTCTTTTACAAGCTCTGCAACATTATTGGTAAAGCTTACTCCGTTTTCATCCTCTCGCTCACTTCTGCTTACTATGTAGCATTTGTGCACTTCCGCTTGCGGAAAAACACCACCAGTAAGTTCTAGTACTTTTTTATAGGTTTTTCTACCCACTATGTAGGTGTCAACCGTCTCATTAAAAGCTGTGTAGCCATAGTCTTCGCCTTCCTGTTCTACTAAAGATAGCCAAGATAAGTCATCATCATTGGTCGCAATAAAACCATCTACACTCATACTTATGTACAACATCAATTTTCGCATATGCAAGTATACAAATCAATAACGGCTTTGTATTGCTTAGTACTAGCAATACTATCGGCATATAATTAACTAGCTTCCGCTTGTTGTCGAGTTTGAAATAGTTGGTGTAAAGATGTATACTCTAGGCTACTACAAATACAGTGTTAATTTGCATATCTCCAAAGTTTACCTTATACTTGCCTCGCCTTTCAGGCAATTCTCTAAAACATTCCAATTTTATTTTTGTAACGTTTTATACATTAACACAAACATTTTTTAAATAATACATGTACGACATTCTTTCATTGGGAGAGATGCTTATTTCAGAACTTAAAGAAGTAGCTGAAAAAGTTGACATTAAGCATAAAGGCTTAAAAAAACAAGAACTCATATATGCCATCTTAGATGAGCAAGCGGTAAACCCAGGCAAATTTCAGGCAACAAAAAAGCCAGAAACAAAAGAGGCACCAGCACAAGAAATAACTACCACCAAAGTGGAGGATAAAAAACCTAGGCCAACTAAAAATTCTAGAACGCAACCTAAACCACGTAAGCCAAAGCCAGAACCTAAGCGGGCAGTTGATGCAAAGGTGGACGAAGCAAAAGACGAAGTTGCAACTCCAGCCGAAAAAAAGGCAGAGCAAAAACCAGATACTAAAGAACAACCCGAAAGACCTAAGTTTAATAAAAATAGGCCTGAAAGAGTTGAAAATAGCAGACCGGAACGCACAGAAAAAAGCAGACCGGAGCGTGTAAGTCGCGAGGATAGAATAAACAAAAACCCAAACGACAAAGAGGCAACTAACGACGAAAAGCCTGCAGCTGATGCAAATGCAAAAACACCCGAAAGAGATGTAGAAGCAGAGCAACGAAATAAAGATCGCGAACAACGTGAAGCCGACAGACAACGAGCGGATGAAGAGCGTAAAAAGAAAAGAGAAGCAGAAGAAAAGCTGGTTAACTTTTTAGAGTTAGAAGGTATTGTAACTACGCAAGGAGTTTTAGAAACAATAGCTGATGGATACGGGTTTTTACGTTCTGCAGATTATATGTACCAACCATCTCCAGATGATGTGTACGTTTCTCCAAATCAAATTCGTCAAAACGGATTAAAAACAGGAGACGTTGTAAAAGGTAATATTCGTCCGCCAAAAGAAGGGGAGAAGTACTTTGCTTTAATAAATATTTTGAGTGTAAACGGAAGAACGCTTGAGTTTGTAAAAGACCGCGTTGCTTTCAATCACTTAACTCCATTATTTCCAGAAGAAAAATTTAATTTAGAATACAAGTCTGACAATTATTCTACCCGAATAATGGACTTTATTTCACCAATTGGTAAAGGCCAAAGGGGATTAATTGTAGCTCAACCAAAAACAGGTAAAACCAACTTATTAAAAGATGTAGCCAACGCTATTGCTCATAACCACCCAGAGGTGTATATGATTATTCTTTTAATAGATGAACGACCAGAGGAGGTAACCGATATGGCTAGAAGTGTAAAAGCGGAAGTCGTTGCTTCTACCTTTGATGAGCCAGCAGATAAACACGTAAAGCTTGCTAACATAGTACTTGAGAAAGCAAAAAGATTAACGGAGTGTGGCCACGATGTGGTAATACTGTTAGATTCTATTACACGTTTAGCAAGAGCATATAACACCGTACAGCCAGCTAGTGGTAAAATATTAAGCGGTGGTGTAGATGCAAATGCGTTGCAAAAACCAAAACGATTTTTTGGAGCTGCCAGAAACATAGAAAACGGTGGTTCGCTTACAATTATAGCCACAGCACTTACCGAAACGGGTTCTAAAATGGACGAAGTAATTTTCGAAGAATTTAAAGGAACGGGTAATATGGAATTACAATTAGATAGAAGATTGTCTAATAAGCGAATTTATCCTGCTATTGATATTGTTGCTTCTAGTACGCGTAGAGAAGACTTGTTATTAGATAAAGCAGTATTGCAAAAAATGTGGGTTATGCGTAACCATTTAGCAGACATGAATAGCGAAGAAGCTATGAGTACTATGCTAAATTATATGAAAGGCACTAAAAATAACGATGAGTTTTTAGTTAGTATGAATGGCTAATGAAAAAGGTAATTCTGTTTATCTTTATTGTAACAGCTAGCATTGCGAAGGCACAAACTTTTACAGATGCAGATACCGTAATTGCCCATGTAGAGGGCAGTTTCGAGCATAAGTTAAGGATAAACAAGTTTCCTTGCGATTACGATTCTACTCGCACATGCATAACGTTTGATACACTAAGCACACGACGAATTCGACCAGAAACCGTATTTGAGTGGGCTGATTCTATTGCTCTATCTATTGGAGTGCCACCTAAATTAGTGCACGAAATAGGCATGAATGAAAGTCGCTGGTTAAATCCAGAAGATTTAGATTATTTGATAAGACACGGAGATTTACAAGTAATGGACCAAACTTTTCAAAAAATGTATACCAAGCTTGGTTTAATAGGAGGTAAAACCCGCTATAATTATTTGGTTGTTGCTATTCATTACTTAAACAATTGCTACAAAATAGGAGGAACTTGGCAGAAGGCTAGATATATTTATGGCCGTGGTCGTTGGAAAGAGCCTAGTCAATGGACGTCTTTAGAGCGTAGTTTTATGAATAAAATAGATTGGACACAATACGATTAATCCGTAATCTTAAACCTCCACCCTTTTACGCTGTAAAATTCATCGTTTTTTTGGTGAAGCAACGGATCTATAACCACCAAATCGTGTGGTTTAAGATGCGATAAAACCTCATAGTTTTCTTGACGAATTAAGTTGCTTTCCATAACATAATTTAACCCTGGTTTGTACGTGTTTGCACTTGGATTAGAATAGGAGACAAATGATGTTATTTGGAGTACTGGATAGTTGGTTTTGTTGGGCCAATAGCTTGTGCTTGTGCATTTATCGTGGCAAAAGCTATTCGTAAAGAGCCTAAGTAGCGAGTCTTTGGTAATCAAAATTTCTTCCTTCCAAGGAATAGTGAAATAAGCGAAGCAAGTATCTTCTATCGGCTGAATAATAGAGTCGATTATGAACGTAAAGTTAGGTATTTGGTGCATTGCACCATCATTCTCAAATTGGGCATTTTGAATATGTACTTTGGTGTAAGATTTTAGGTTTTTTATAGCATTATTCAAATAGTTTTGATTCTCACTTTTTAATCGTCCGTTGTTCTCGGCAAATAAGCCATTCGGAACACCTAAAACATTTTCAAAAACTATTTCAAATTCTGTGTAGTAAACAGTATCCGTTTTCAGATTATAGCAAAAATCTTTTGTGTGCCAAAGCCTATCAAGTTGTTGAAAATCAGCTTTATTTATTACCCGAACCCTTGAGGTATCATCAAAAACATAGTGGCAATCATCTCGAATGGGAATAACGGGATACACCAACTCTGCCACTATTTGAGCAGAGGAAGCACTTTGCGTACCAATTAATACAAGAAAGAGCAGTATTCGTATTGATTTGGCCACTAACGAATTAACGTAATGGTTCCTGAATAATTATACGCTTTATCGTTAAGAGCGGTTACATTAAGTTGGTATGCGTACACATCCTGTTGTGCAAGTTCTCCTTTATACATTCCGTCCCATTTTTTGTTTTTATCGGTGGTTTGAAACATTATTTCACCCCAACGATTAAAAATGGTTAACTCCATTGTTTTTTCGCCACTAATTATAGCTCTAAAACCTTCGTTGTCTTCTGGTCCATTGTTATTTGGTGAGAATGCATTTGGTATGTACACAATTAAATCTGGCCCAACAACTACACTATAAACAAAAGAATCTCTACATCCGTGGTTGGATACTACAGTCAATCTTACCTGATATTCTGCTGTATCCGAATTGTAGAACCACGATGGATCTTTTTTCATCGAGGTATCTTCGGTACTATTTGGGTCACCAAAATCCCAAAGGTTTTGGGTAATAGTGCTATTCAAAACATTGGTAACACTACTGCTATTAGTAAAGAAAAATCTTGGTAACGCAGCAGTTGTGTAGTTATCCGGATTAGGAACAAAACCAGCAACTGGGATAGGATAAACTTCTATATTTGAAGTGATTGTAGTATCACATCCTTTATCTGAAGTGATTACCAGGCTTATGTCGCTTGCTCCATCAGAGGTATAAGTAGCACTTGGCAATGAAGTAGTTGAAGTACTTCCATTTCCTAAATCCCAATTATATAATGTTGTTGCAGGATCTACAGTATTGTTAAAAGTTACAGCAAAATCGCTCGTTACAGGATTACAACCATTTGGATTTGATGGTGTAATAAATGCATCTGGTATTGGATTTACAATAATGTCGAAGTAGTCATCAATATCATTGCAAGACCCTTGTCCACCAGCAGCTACAATTATTCTAAAGGTATCTGCTCCTACATTTTGATGTGTTAAGCCAACCGTAAGATTTGGTGTAGCAGAAAGCGAAGCTCTTGAGGCATTTCCGTAAACATTTGCTGGGAACCATGCTAAGCTTGAATTATTAGCGGCAGTTACTGTAAATGGTAAAGAACTGTTCATGCTGCCCAAAGAACGACAATAAACTGTATCGGCAGGTAAGTTTAGTTCTGGTAATGGATCAACTTGAGCATCTATAGAATCTACGTTTTTACAACCTGTAGTTGGATTAGTATAGCTATACTTAAACCAAATTGGAGTTCCAATTGCAGTAGCATTTCCTGGGCTAAACTTGGTGCCCCCAACAAGTGCAGGAGGATTTGAGCTTGTCCAAGTTCCACCGCTTGGGTTCGCAACTAACGTAATGTCCGCTGTGTTTTCACAATAGTTTGGCGGTTGTTTATTAAAGTCTGTAAGCGTAAGATTTGGCAGTGGATTTATACGTAAAGTGGTATCATTAAAAGTTGGGCAGCCGGTAGCAGTGTGCGTGTATCGAATAATCCACTTGTTTGGTGTTGAAATAGAGCTCGATAAAGGAGTACTGTTTAATGTATTTATGGTATCTCCATTAAACCCACCAAGTTGTGAACACGGTCTAAATGCACCGGCAGAATCGTAGCAAGACCAAATGCCATCTGTTAAATTCACACCTGTTAGATCATTTAGAGAAATATTTCCTTCATCCCAGCACAAATCTCTTAATTTACTGAAAGTTATTGTTGGAACTCGCCATATTCTAACGGCAACTGTATCTTTACTTCTGCAACCTTTCTCATTTACATAAGAAAATTCTAATTGAATTGTGTCCTTGCTAGTATTTTGGATAATATAAGCAGAAGGGCTAAGATCTAACCAAAATTCGGTTAAGCCGCCTTGTCCTTTGTCAATCAGCATTTTGCTAAAGTCGTTTCCATTACAATCAAGGCATTTCCAAGATGGAGTGCCCAAGTACGTTGCAGGACTGATGACTAAGGCATCTTTCATTTTTACCTGACCTACATCTTGGCAAAAATCTCTTTCCTTTAAATTTAGAGTAGGTAATGGGTTTACAGTAATAGACAAGGAATCTGAATTTATACATAGCGTTTGAGGATCCTGATAAGTGTAATGTACAAATACTTTTTTAGCAACAGTACCACAAGCACTATCTGTAAAGAATGTGTTGTTGTTTACCCAGTAAGTATTGGTTTTACAACTCCAAGCACCGCCGGGAGGGCTTATAATATCAAAGTTTAAGGATATGTTTCCAAAGTCACAACAAACGTCTTTATCTCCTCTTATTTTAATAACGGGCAACTGGTTTACCGATATGTAGACAGAATCATCATCATAGCAGTCCACCCCACCTTCTTTTACATTAAGTTCAAGTTGGAATTCTACTGTATTTTGTGCATTTATGTTGTAGTTTTTGTTTTTACCATTATTTGGACTTGGAGCAGTTTTCGGGAAATTAGTGATATTATACCACTGGTAATTACCACTCTTTCCATTACCAACAGTGTCTAAACCTTGCCCAATTAAAAATATAGTATCGTTAAAGCAGAGCGTCCTATCTAAACCAGCATCAGCTGTAACGGTATCATTTACAAATAGATAGAGAGTGTCGGTATCAAAACATCCTAAACTATCATAAACTCGCATTATATATTGACCTCGTTTGTGTATAGTTACGCTATCATCTAAACTAAATGGCAATGGGCTACTTTCATGATACCATTCTTTGTAAAGCGTATCACCTTGCAAAAGCGTATCGCCAGATTCTCTGTCTATCCAATAAGCACTATCCAATGTTGGTATAATTAAAATACTATCATAAGTACATAATCGTGGATCCGTAGGTAATTGCGTCTTAGGATTTTCTTTTAAAAACACCTGTACAGTATCTTCTGAAGTACATCCTGTGCCATCTGTAATTATTATACTTACTGCGGTATCATACTGACTTTGAGGCACTTGAATTTCGAAATAATTTAGTGTGTCTCCAGGCATCGATATCGTGTTGTTTAAGAACCTGCCAGCATTCGTTACACCCATAGAACTCCACTGAAAGGTAACCGGAGGAGTAGCGTTGCTAATGTATGGCTCTAACCTTAAAGTCGTTCCAGCACAAATAAACGTGTCTTTACCTAGCGAGAGATTTGCTTCCAAAAGCTGAGGCACTATTAAAGTATCGTAGTAAGTTGTAGGGCAGTTTTGGGGTGAATTATTTATGGTGTGTTGAATAATATAAAAGCCACCTCGCCTAAATTGTATGGTATCTTTGGCTTTAATACTAAGAAAAGCTCCCGTAGAACTAAACTTGGCAATCTTGTTATCAAACAAAATATTTAAATTGCTGTCTAGTATTTGCCAGCGGTAAGAAGGAGTTCCTCTAAAACCTGCAATGGTTTTACTTTCTACAGCATATAATCCGCACGGTAGCGTGTCTCTATACCTGTCTGCTTCCGCTTTGTGTTTTACGGTTACCCTAAACGAACGTACCGTAACTGCATTTAGTGGACAAGAATTATCTCTAGCCGTTACAGTAAATGCATAAGGTAAATCACTAGCTTGGTTTACACCCGGAGTCCAACAGAATTGACCAGTTTGTAATCGAGCGGTGGGGTTAATAACCTCGAAATCTGCCCCAGGGATTCCCCGGTTCCAAGTCACCTTAACCGTATCTGCAGGAGGTGCAGTTGCAGGCGGAGGAGGAGTATAAACCACATCGTTTGTAGTAATATTAAAACATAGCTGCGAGCCAGCACAAACGGTATAAACATAAGGTCCATTTATTATTGGCGGATTATTGTCTGGGCAAGTCATTACAATAAACTGCATATCTCGCCGGGTTACTCCAATTTTTTGATAGGTACCCGTGCTATCCTTTCTCCATTCGGTCATTTGAACAACTACAACGGCTACTTCTGTGCAGTTTACAGGCGTAAAAATTATATCACCAGAGCGAGGATCTAAATAAGTTCCGATGGGAGGGGATGAGTTGGGATTGCTATATGGAAATGAAAGGGAACCAGGATAGTATGTCGCAATTGGATTTGCGTAAGATCGCGTGCCATTATAGCTACATACTTGATTTTGACCTCTATATGCGGGGGCAAAAGAGTATGAAATCGAATCAAAATCAGTAGTATCTACCGCTCCGTTATTAAATGAATACGGTTGGTTACAACATAGAATTGCAACCGGGTCATTAGTAAGTGCAGGCGATGAATTTCCTGGAGCTTTACAAGCTTCAATTTCACATGATGTGTAAAATGATTGTTGACTTTGTCCTGTTGTAATACCCACATTTCGAACGTATAACAATACAGAAATTTCGAACTTACAACAACCAGAACTTATGTAGCTTCTCAAATCTACAGTACCCGTAAATGTGTGTTTTTCTATTCCGTACGGAAATGTACCATTGCAAGGCTGAGCACACCTACTTTTTTCGGTGAAACAAGTAGGTGTAATGTCAACAATGCTTTGTCTGGTCATAGTTATGGTGCCTGCACTACTGCTCGACGAACCATTTATACATTTTACAGTTAGTGTGGTAGGTGCCGTTTGGCTACTGCCGCAGTTTTCTGAAGTTCCACATTTTGGAGATTGCCCCAAAACATAGCAACCGTTACAATCTCTATAAAAATTAAATGTAACATTGTAAATACCAGCAGTATCGCCAGCAGAATAGGTCATGTCAGAACCAATTATATGGTCTGCTTTACTTTGATAACTGAACACTAGCGTTACCAAAACTAAGATCAGAAATTTAATATATGTTAATCTCATAATTGTATTCTTGTTAAATAGACCAATTCGTGAGGTAATTTGTTGCATCTCTGCTCAACATAAATGGTTTAATAAAAACCAGAATCGCCAATTATTTATAAATCAACAACGTCAGTGCTTGTTTAGCACACGCTTATGTTAATATTTATTAAAATCAGTCTGTTTATTTTAAATTACAGCACTCCTTATACGTCAAATATAATATTTAGAAGGTATAAATTGACGTTTTTTTGAGCCTTAATGTGATTAGATATGCGTTTACCACAGACCCAAAGCACATTTTTTTGATTGCAGATAAGGGGTGTATTTTGTTTTTCGAAAACGGGAGTTTTAGTATCGATAAAAAAATCGCTTAAACTTTTTTTACCAGTCATTCCTAATGGATGAATAAAATCTCCTTGTTGCCAATACCTAAGGGTGAGCGGAAACATTGACTCGTCTATACTAACTATTTCTTCAAATGGGTCATTGTTAAAATGCAATTCGCCTTCCATTTTTTTTACAATAAGCTGAGCATTATCCAGCTTAAATACACCTTCTCCATATATTAGTATTTGGCTAGTTGTAATTTTTACTTTTGGTTGCAGAATAAGTTCTTCTCGGTCAACTAATAACTCAAAGTGCGTACTATAAAATTGCTTACCACTTTCGCCAGAACAGCTTTCAATTATTTGTCTGCACTGCGAGTAGTTAAAACCAAATTTGTCCAACAAATAATACAAAATAACATTGCTTTGTGGATAACTAAAAAGCTTTGATTTAGAGATAGTTACAACGTTTTGTTCGTTAGTAAGGCATATTTTACTTTTTACATCATCCAAAAAATAGTTAAGTAATTCGTTTTCTTCTGCAAGTATTCTGGTTGTCTTTACAATAGAACGACCCAAATTAGGAAGTGCATTTTGAAGTTGAGGAAGAACCACATTTCGCAGTTTATTTCGCAAATATTTATTCGTGCTGTTTGAGCTATCTTCTCGGTAAGCAATACCGTTGTCACTTAAATATTTTATTATTTCGTCAGAACTAAAATCCATAAAAGGCCGTACAATGTAATCTCGCTTTATCGGAATACTTTTTAGTCCCTTAATTCCAGAGCCTCGTTTTAGGTTTATAAAAAATGTTTCTATTACATCTGTATTGTGATGAGCGGTTAGTAATCTAGTAATAGTATTCTTTTTATACAATTCATCGAAATAGTGGTAACGCAATTCCCTTGCAGCTATTTGTATGTTTATACCGTTTTCCAAGGCATATTCTTCAGTTTCAAACTGCTTTACAAATAATTCAGTGCAATTCGGCAACATTTCAGCTAATTCATGCACAAATGCTTCATCGCCATCGCTTTCCTCTCCTCTCAGCAAAAAATTGCAGTGAATAAGAACAAAAGAATAATCTAAAGCATTTAGCATATAAGCCAACGCTACAGAATCTTTGCCTCCACTTATAGCTATGCCGATTTTGTCGGATTTATCAAACAGTTGATGATTTTGAATAAAGGTATTTAGACTATTGAGCACCTAATTTGCATTATTGCAAAGCAAACATAGGCTTTACGGCTAATTTTGCAGGCTTCAATTTTGAAATATCTAGTCACATATCTTTTTTTACTGCTAAAAATTGTTGGGTTTTCGCAGAACACCAGTAGTGTTGCGGGTAAAACAAAAATAGAAATTATAGGGGCAGATGAATTGGTTTACGACCAAGAAATTGGCCGATACCAAATGTGCAGAGGCAACGTGCGTTTTAAGCAAGGCAATGTGTTTATGGATTGCGACAGTGCTCGGTTTTATGAAGACATAAACAAAATAGAAGCGTTCAGCCATATTTACATTAGACAAAAAGATACACTAAACCTTTGGGGTGATTATTTAGAATATGATGGAGACATTCGCCAAGCTAAAGTTAGTAAGAATGTGAGACTTACAGATGGTAAGATGAAACTTACTACAAGCGAAATAAATTACGATTTGGTTGATAAAATTGGCTACTACACCACAGGTGGAGACATTGTAAATGGAGAAGATAAACTATACAGCCAAAAAGGAACGTACTACTCTCGTACTAAAGAGTTTTTCTTTAAGGACAGTGTAAAGCTTACCAACCCGGAGTATGTTATGACTTCGGACACCTTAAAATATAACACAGTTTCTAAGGTGGCTACTTTTTTTGGGCCCACATACATACATAGCGAAGAGAATGTAATTTTCTGCAATTATGGCTGGTATAATACAGATAAAGAAATAAGCCAATTTAGTAAGGGAGCTTATATAGAAGGTAAACAAAACAAGCTTTTGGCAGATAGTATGATGTATTACAGAAGCACCGGATTAGGAGAAGCTTTTGGCAATCTTAAACTAACAGACACCGTAGAACAAATAACCATAACGGGAGAATATGGCAAGTATCAGCGTTTTACAAAAACTACATTAATTACGGGAAATCCACAAGCTATAAAAATAACGGATGAGGATTCGTTGTTTTTAAAAGCAGATACGTTGGTAGATTTAGCAGACACTTCCGCAGATAGACGGTTAATAGCCTATAGACAAGTAAGGCTCTTTAAGTCAGACCTGCAAGCGGTATCCGATTCATTGGAATATAATTTTACAGATAGCACTATTTGTTTTTATCAAAATCCCATTCTTTGGACGGATAGTAACCAGATAACTGGAGATACTATTTTAGTTTTTAGAAATGCAGATGGTATAGAAAAAGTGCAAGCATTTAATAATGGTTTTATTGTAGAAAAAGATGTAAATGGGCTCTACAATCAAATATCGGGTAAAACATTAGATGCATTTTTTGTTACCGGAAAAATAAACAGGATAGAAGTAAATGGAAGCGGACAGAGTGTTTATTATGCGAAAGAAGACAGCACGCAGTATAGCGGTGTAAATGATGTGGTTTGCGGTAAAATGATAATTTATATAGACACCACAAACCAAGTAAGAACTATTTCTTTTTTAGACCAACCAAAAGCAACATTTTATCCATTAGAGTCTTTTCCGTCAAGCAAAAGTAGGTTGCCAGGTTTCGTGTGGAAGGCCTCCATTCGGCCAAAAGTTGTAGATTTTGCAAAATGATTACCTTTGCAGCATCTTGAAAAATATAACATTACCAAAATTTAAGTCTTCCGCAGGGAGTAGCTTTTATTACGAATTAAGAACTAATGTTGAAAATTACTTTAAAGAGAACAACATTTCTAAGTTTGCTAACACGACTGTAGTTACCAAGTCGGTTATTTTACTAACCGCGTATTTTGGAGCATACATTGCAATAATGACCTTAGGATTGCCTATTTGGGCAATGTGGTTATTGGCTTTAGTTATGGGCTTAGCAATGGCAGGAATTGGCATGGGCGTAATGCACGATGCTAATCACGGTTCGTTTTCTAAAAACAGATTTGTAAACAAAGTTCTTGGCAAAACAGCCGATATATTAGGAGCAAGTTCTAATAATTGGATAAATCAACACAATAAATTGCACCATACATATACTAATATTTATGAGCATGATGAAGATGTGAATGGAAAAGGAATATTTCGTTTTACACCAGATGCACCTTTAAAGCCAATACACAAAATACAGCACGTTTACTGGCCATTATTCTATGGTTTTTTAACCTTAGGCTGGTTTTTTGCAGATGTTAGTGCTTATAAAAAGTATAGAGAACGTGGCTTAAACAAATCTACTGGTAAAGATAAAACTAAAGAAATTATTGAAATAGTTTTGTTTAAAATAGTGTTTGTTACCTATATGCTTGTGTTACCATTGATATTTTTAGACGTAGCTTGGTGGCAAGTTATTATTGGTTTCTTAACCGTAGAGTTTACAGCAGGTTTAATACTTTCTGTAATTTTTCAAATGGCACACGTAGTTGATAAATTTGATTTATCTAATCACGATAAATTTGATGGTGAGAGTAAAGACGAGTGGGCGGTTCACCAAATTAAAAACACGTTTAACTTTGCTACACACAACAGATTATTAACGTGGTATTGTGGCGGGTTAAATTTTCAAATAGAGCACCACTTGTTTCCAAATATATCACACGCACATTATCCTAAATTATATAAGATAATAAAAGCTACTGCCGAAAAGCATCAAGTTGCTTATCAAGAGTTTACAACATTTAGTGAAGCATTAGTTTCTCATGTTATCTTCCTAAAAAAATTAGGCAGACCGCACACAGTATAAGCTAAAATTAAAAAAAACCTTAGGTGCTTTTACCACTTTATTAAACATAAAGTAGTAAAAGCACTTTTTTGTTGTACTATTTTGAGAACACTACCGTTTATAATTAGCAATAGAATATTCCCTGATTTTCAAGCATTTAGCTGCTCTTTTGTAACTCGGAACAATTATTGAATTATTTATGGTACAAATGCTCAAAAACATCACAATAGTATTGTTGTTAATTACAACATCTTCTTTGTTTGCACCCACGCACAAAGTAGGCAAGCTCGATGGTAAAACTTGGGCCCAAACCACGTTTGATTCTTTATCTGTAGACGAGCGTATTGCACAATTGTTTATGATTGAAGTGCGACCAACTTACGGTGTAAAGCACATAGCAGAAGTAGAAAGAACAATTAGAGAGCACCAAGTAGGTGGGGTAATTTTCTTTAAAGGAGACCCTTTACAACAGGTTAGACTAACTAATCGGTTTCAAGAAATGTCTAAAACTAAAATGCTTGTAGCTATAGATGGCGAATGGGGATTGGCTATGCGTTTGTCAAATACTATTTCTTACCCGTATCAATTAGGATTAGGAGGTATACAAGACGAATCGGTTATTTATGATATGGGAAAAGAAATTGGCCGTCAGTGCAAACGAATGGGTATACACGTAAATTTTGCTCCAGATATAGATGTAAATAACAATCCGAATAATCCAATAATAAACTATAGAAGTTTTGGTGAAGACCCAGATAATGTATGCAGCAAAGGATGGGCGTATGCCAAAGGAATGCAAGATGCAGGCATAATTGCTTGTGCAAAACACTTTCCTGGGCACGGAGATACAGATGTAGATTCACACAAAGATCTTCCTGTAATCAATCATTCTATGGAACGATTGCGTGCTGTAGAGTTTTTACCTTTTCAGTTTTTAATAAACGAAGGTGTAAAATCGGTAATGACAGCCCATTTATTCATTCCAGCAATTGATAACAGACCAAACATTGCAGTAAGTATTTCAGACAAAGCAATAAACGGCATTTTACGAAGAGAAATGGGTTTTACTGGTCTATCGTTTACTGATGCATTAAATATGCAAGGTGTTGCTAAGTATCATCCTGATGGCGAGTTAGAATTAAAAGCCCTAGCAGCTGGCAACGACATTTTATTAGCACCTGGCGATATACCTAAAGCCACCAGATTAATAAAAGATGCCATGGCCAAGGGTACATTGAGCGACGAATATGTTTGGGGTAAGGTGTTAAAAATTTTAGCATATAAACATTCTCTTGGTTTAGATGAGTTTACACCAATAAATGAAAGAAACTTAGATTCGGATTTAAACAATGCCACTGCACAATATATTAATTACAAGTTGGTAGCACAAGAGCTGTGTTTAGCCAAAGATGACAATGAACTTTTGCCAATAAGTAACTTTGCTGACAAAAAAGTAGTAGTTGTTTCGGTGGGTAATGGTTTAAAAACCGAGTTTCAAAAAGAATTGGAACGCTATGGAGCAACAAAAACAATTAGTATTGATAAAAATGCCAGCATTGCACAGTTTACCGCATTAGAAAAACAACTTAGAACATATGACATAGCCATTATAGGCTTACACGGCACTAGTAAATATCCGCCGTATTATGGCGTAACTTCTCAATCTGCACAATTTATTAGAAATGCGAATAAATCTACTAAAACGTTATTTGTAAATTTTGGCAACCCATACAACCTAAAAAGTTTTCCAAACCAAAAATCAGTACTTTTAGCTTATGAAGATTTAGCAGCAAACCAGTTAAAGGCTGCTCAAGCGATAGTTGGTGTTATTGGTGTAAATGGAAGACTTGCTGTATCTGTTGGAGAGGAGTACAAAGTGGAAATGGGCGTTTTTAGAAAACCGATTAGTGAACTAAATGCTGCTTTGCCAGAAGAAGTTGGTATGTCTAGCTCGCAATTATCTGAAATAGATAAAATTGCTAAACGAGCAATAGATCTTGGAGCTACACCAGGATGTCAAGTATTAGTGGCTAAGGATGGAAGAGTTATATATGACAAGAGTTTTGGTAAACATATGTTTGGTGATGCTAAAGAAGTAGAAAACACAGATTTATACGACCTAGCATCTATTACTAAGGTGGCAGCCACTACAGTTTCGCTTATGAAATTATCAGAACAAGGTAAGCTTTCTTTAGATGACAAAATGTCGAAATATCTTCCTGATTTGAGTGGCACGAATAAATCAAATGTGACCATTAGAATGGTTTTGGAGCATAAAGCAGGCTTAAAAGATTGGATACCGTTTTACTATGAAACATTAAACGACGCACACTTGTATGACTCCATTTTTTGTAAAGTTGCAGATTCATTGCATACAGTTTATTTGGGCAACGATTTGTACATGACAGCTAGCTACAAAGATCATATTTTACAACGTATTTATGATTCAGAACTGGGGACTGTAGGTAAATACAAATACAGCGATTTAGGAATGATATTAATGAAACTGCTTATTGAAAACGTAACGGGAGTGCCTTTCCAAAAATATGTAACCAACAACTTTTACAAACCAATGGGCCTTGAAAGACTTACTTTCTTGCCTTTACAAAAATTTGATGCGGCACAAATAGTACCTACTTCGCTAAGTCCTGATGTTAGGCAAGGTTTAGTTCGTGGCAATGTACATGATCCGGCAGCTATAATGCTTGGCGGTGTTTCTGGACATGCCGGTCTATTTGGCAATGCTGAATCGCTTGCGGCTCTTATGCAAATGTTGCTAAACGAAGGTACATATAACAATGTGCGTTACTTAAAAAGAGAAACAGTTCAGAATTTCACTTCTAAACAAGCGAATGATTCTCGCAGGGGATTAGGATGGGATAAGCCTGAATTTCACCCAGGTTGGGCAAATCCTGCATCCGATTTTGCATCGCCACTTTGCTATGGCCACACAGGATTTACAGGCACTATGGTTTGGGCAGATCCTGAATATGATCTAATTTATGTTTTCTTGTCAAACAGAGTTTACCCTACTTCAGATAACAGGTTACTTATTAAAGAGAATGTGCGAACTGAAATTATGGATGTGATTTACAAAAGTTTTCTGCAACCATAATTAAAAACGGCACTATTTTTGAAAAGTTTAAATGAACAAACACAACTAATTATAATAAAATGAAAAAATCAATTTTTGCAATACTGCTTGCTTTTACTCTTGCATCTTGTACCGAATTACTAAAAGTGCTAGAAACGGCCAACACATTATCTGGCATAACAGAAGGTGAAGCAGCAAACGGATTAAAACAAGCCTTAGAATTTGGGGTGAATAATGGAACATCTTTCTTAGGTAAAACAGATGGATTCTTAAAAAATGCGGCTTACAAAATTTTAATGCCTCAAGAAGTGCAAAATGCGGTGGACAAAATAAAAAGCAACCCACTTTCTAATGCTCTTGCAGGACCATATTTAGATAAGGTAGAAACGGCAATGAATAGAGGAGCAGAAAATGCAATGGCAGAAGCTAAACCCATATTTGTAAACGCTATTAAGTCTATGACCATTACGGACGCTATAAACATAGTAAAAGGTGGAGACGGTGCTGCAACAGATTATCTTAAAAGGGTAACATCGGCACAATTAAAAGAGAAATTTACTCCTGTAATTAAAAAATCATTAGATGGAGTAAATATAAATGAACCTTGGACCAAAGTTTCTTCTGCATACAATATGGTAATGGGCAAGAGTGTTCAAACTGATTTAAACGATTACGTTACGGATAGAGCTATGACTGGACTATTTAAACAAATAAATGAAGAAGAGGATAAGATAAGAGCTAATCCTGCAGCTAGAGCGACAGATTTGCTGAAAAAAGTATTTGGCTATGCAGACCAATACAAATAAGACTTTTGTTAACGATATTAAGAAGCACTCCGCATTGTGGGGTGCTTTTTTGTTTCTGCTAATTGCTGGGGCAAAAATAGATTTAGATTTTGGAGGAAATGTTTCGTTTACGTTGCAAACCCTTGTGTTGGGTTTGGCGTATTACTTTTTGCCAAGAAATTGGCGATTGACCCTTATATTAACCTATTTGCTTTTGGGTATTTTTGGTTTTTCGGTATACAATGGCGGAAGCGGCTGGTCCTATTTTGTTTCTTGGCCATTGGGGTTTTTTGTCGGGTTTATACTTGCTGCGTTTCTTAAAATACCAAAGCAAAACAGCTATTGGCTGCTACTTGGCTATTTTCTATTGCTTCACGCCATAATAGTTGTGTTGGGCTCAACTTGGCTAGCATTCTATGCAAACTCTGCTTACAAAGGCTTAGAAACAGCTTTAGAACTTTTGCCCGGAGCAATTATAAAAAGTGGAGTAGGGACTGGTATAATTCTCATTATTTCGAGTAATTCAAGGTTAAAGACTTAATTATTCCAGACTTTCAATTATTAAACATCTAAAAGCAACTAACTGGTTTTATTATCTGATTGCATATTTTAAATTTTAATTATAGTATTCTTGATGTATTCTAAATTTCCTAAAATAAGAGCGGGATCTTCATCTGTAATTGTGAGAAGAGTTAAGTTCGATAAGAGATGCATTTGCTAATTTTAAATGTCCTATTATTAAAGCTGAATACTTGCTGTACTCTTCAAATTCAATAAATAAATCCTCATCTCTTAAGTTATTGAATTCATATAATTTCTTCTCGTTGTGGGCTTCAAATTTATTTAGCCCGATAAGAAATCTATTCTTACCTTGTTGTGACTTTTGATGCGTGTAGTTTACCAAAAATCCTAAAACTAGCACTAATCCGAGTATAACAAAGCTATTTTGAATCATAATTTAGAACATTAAAACAAATGCACAAAAGGGCTAGCAGTCCAATTACAACTAGGGCAACTAAAACGGGATTGTGTGCATTTCTGGTAACCTCTAAGAAACTATAATCATCACTAAATTTATATCGGATTTTATGCCAATTTAGTTTCATAAGCAACACCTTAATTGAGTTAACCGGTGGAATGTTCATTGTACTTAAGTTGCCGAGCTAAGCAGAGAAGACAAATGTAGTGTGTGCTTACTATTATTCGAACTTATACTTGTCTCCAATTTGGTTCGTGTCCGATGCTTCGGACCCCATAAACCAACTTGTATTGCACAAAAAAAGGAGCACTACTGCTCCTTTTCTAAATATATATTTTAAGAAAAATCTTAAGCTTCAATCGCTGCAATACCTGGCAGTTCTTTGCCTTCAAAATATTCTAACAATGCACCGCCTCCGGTAGATACGTAGCTTACCTGCTCCGTAAAACCGAACTTTTTAACTGCAGCACTACTGTCTCCACCGCCAATAAGTGAAAATGCTCCGCTTACGGTAGCATCTGCCACTGCTTGTGCAACAGACTTGGTTCCGTTTTCGAATTTAGTCATTTCGAAAACGCCCATTGGTCCGTTCCACAAAATGGTTTCAGAATCTAAAAGTACTTCTCTAAAAACTTCAACTGCTTTTGGCCCTATGTCTAATCCCATCCAACCATCAGCTATCTTGTCGCTATCGCAAACTTGGGTATTGGCATCGTTGCTAAATGCATCGGCACAAACGCTATCTTCTGGCAAATGGATTTGAACGCCATTTGCTGCTGCTTTTTCCAATATTTCTTTGCAGGTTTCTACTCTATCAGCCTCAAAAAGCGAGTTGCCAATAGTTCCGCCTTGAGCTACTTTAAACGTATAAGCCATTCCACCACCAATAATAATATAGTTTGCTATACTCAACAAATTTTCAATGATTAAAATCTTGTCGCTAACTTTAGCTCCACCTACAATTGCCGTAAACGGACGCTCAGGACTTTTCATCAACTTAGCGGCATTTGCCACCTCTTTAGCCATTAAGTAACCAAAGCATTTATCGGCAAAACTATCTGCTACTATTGCTGTAGAAGCATGTGCACGGTGTGCAGTTCCAAATGCATCATTCACGTAAATATCGCCGTGTGCTGCCAGTTTCTTAGCAAAATCAGCATCACCGGCTTCTTCTTCTTTGTAAAAACGTAAATTCTCCAAAAGATGAATTTTACCCATAGCGAATGATTTGCTAGTTGCCAAGGCATCTTCACTTATACAATCATTAGAGAAAATAACTTCATTTTCTGTAATTTTTGCTAAATGATTGACCAAATGTTTTAGCGAAAACTTGTCTTCAGGTCCGTTTTTAGGCCGACCTAAGTGAGACATAAGCACCACTGCTCCACCATCATTCAATATTTTATGAATAGTAGGCAATGCAGCCGTCATTCTGCTATCGTCGGTAATAGTAAAATCAGCACTCAAAGGCACATTAAAATCTACCCGAATAAGTGCTCTTTTACCAGCAAAATTGTAAGAATCTACGGTTTTCATCATTCTTATTTTAAGTCAGCAAATGTTTTTGCAGCATCAAATTTTTCGGCAGCTTCGCCTACTCTAACTATTTCTACATTGTTAATAAACACAGGATCGTTTGGCATATCGTTTCTATCCCTGTGTACGTTAGAAATAGCAATCGCAATATCTAAACCTTCTACAACGTGGCCAAAAACAGCGTGTTTACCATCTAAAAATGGTGTTGGAGCTACGGTAATAAAAAACTGACTTCCGTTTGTTCCTGGTCCAGCATTCGCCATAGATAACATTCCTGGTTCGCTGTGTTTTAAGTCTGGATGAATTTCATCTCTAAATTGGTAGCCTGGTCCGCCAGTTCCTCTGCCATCTGGGTCGCCACCTTGTATCATAAAACTAGGAATAACTCTATGAAAAGTAAGACGATCAAAATAAGGTGTTCCCTCAGCTTTTGCACGGTTTGCAATTTTTCCTTCAGCAAGACCAACAAAGCTGGCAACTGTTAAAGGCGTTTTTTCCATTTCAAGTTTAATTAAGATACTTCCCAAAGAAGTATTCATTTTGGCATAAAGTCCATTTTCCATGTTATTGTTATTTATTATTGTATCTAGTTGTTTTTCAATTGTATCCTGCACTATTTGTGTAGCAGTAGTTTCCGTTGTTTCTGTTTTCGTTTTTGGTGTGTTGCAAGCAATAATGGCTGCTGCCGCAAGAATTAAAATAAAGTATTTTTTCATCGTTTGTTTTTAAAGGCAGGCAAAGGTAGGATATTCATATAACAACAAAAATCAAAACAAAAATTACCTTTGCTCATATTGTGAAAGTCAATAACTAATTATGGCAAAAAAGAAAAAACACGCACCTGCGGTAAAAAAGAAATCGGAAATAGAAAAACCAAAGTCGGGGAGTACCCTTTTTGAGCGAATAGAAGGTTTTTTAGACAAAAGACACCACCTTATTGCTTGGATAATAACTGGCATCTCGTTGCTAATGGCATTTATGATGTTTGATGGAAAGATATCTATTGGACTTGATGACTCAACTTACATAGAGCAAGGATGGAAGTATAGCAAAGACTTTTTCGGACATTCTTTTACTTCCCAAGCTCCTTTTTACGCAATGGTTTTGGCCTTGCTCATTAGCTTTTTTGGCATAAATCTAGTGGCCCTAAAAGTGGTTACGGTATTGTTTTTTGTATTTAGTGTATACTTTTTTTATAGAGCATTTAGGTTTAAAGTTAGTTGGTTGGTTTTGTTTCCAGCGTTGTTTATTTATGCCACAAATGTGGAAGCACTTTCCATTGCTAGTTTAACATATACCGAGGCATTGTATCTCTTTTTCCAATCGTTGTTTCTTTGGGCAGCATTGCGGGTTATTACAGAAATGGATAATTCGGAAAGCATTTCGACTTTACTGAAAAAGCATTGGCCAACATTATTAGCAATGGCAGTTACTTTTTACTTTTTGTTTTTCACCAGAACTGTTGGTATTGCTGCTTTAGCTGTTTTTATAGTTTTTTACGTATTGCGTAAAGAATGGAAACTTTTGGCCATTGTACCCGGGTTTATGATAATTACTTTTTTGGGTTTTGAAGGAATAAAAGGAATGCTTTGGGAAAGCACCGATCAGGTAAGTACACAAAGTAATATTTTGTTTCAGAAAGATGCGTATGATGCGAGCCAAGGCAACGAAGACTTAGGGGGGTTTATAACTAGAATGTTAGAAAACACCAATCAGTTTATTTCTGCAAGGTTTTATGAAATTATTGGTTTTAGAACATTTCCTGCAGAATGGAATTGGGGATTGACAGTAATTACCCTTATTCCTTTATTTTTTGCATTGTTTTTGGCGTTTAGACAAAAAGAAAAAACACAACTGTTCAATTTACTTTTTATTGGAGCCATTTGTGGTTTTACGTTTTTAGCGTTGCAAGTTAGCTGGGGGCAAGGTAGGTATATTATGATTTTGGTTTTGAATTTGTTTGTTGCATTTTTCTGGCTGCTTACTCGCTGGTTTAGTAAAGAAAATACCCGTGGTTATCAGTTTTTTGGTCTGCTTATAATTGCCATTTTTGTATTGTCAAACTTTACAACTGCGTTTAAAAAAGCTCAAAAAAATGTACCTATAGCTAAAGCTAATTTGCAGGGAGATAAGTATATGGGTTATACACTAGACTGGGTAAACTTTCTTAAAATGAGCGAATACTGCGGAGATAGCTTACCAAAAGAAGCATTTGTAGCAAGTAGAAAAGCACCTATGTCTTTTTTATATGCAAACGGAAAAGAATTTTACCCTATTTGGAGAACATCAAACAATCCAGATCCCGATTCTACATTACGAGTTTGGAAAGATGCAGGTGTAACGCATGTGTTGGTAGGTAGTTTAAGAGTAAACCGCTTGGCCGCTGGCCAAGGAATAATAAACACAGTGCATAGAGTTTTACAACCTATCGAAGAAAAGTATCCAGGGAAAATAGAAGTTGTAAAACAAATTGGAGAGTTAGAAGAAGCCCGACTGGTTAAAATAAATTATTAGATGAAATTTTTAAGATTAGAAGGGATTGATAAGTACGATTTGGATGATCCGAGGCGTACCGTTCATCATAAAGAAATAATAAAATCTAAACCATTTCTCACAAAAATATATGTAGAATGGTATAGTAATATAAAGCAATTATGTAGTGATGCTCCAAGTGGAGATATTATAGAATTGGGTTCGGGAGGAGGATTTATGAAGGAGGTATTTACAGGTATAAAAACGAGTGATATTTTGGAATTGCCAGACAATGATTTTACGTTTAACGCACTAGCTATGCCCTTTGAAGACAATAGTGTGGCAGCTTTTGTTATGGTTGATGTTTTTCATCATGTGCCAGATAGTGAATTGTTTGTAAAAGAGATGTACAGATGCCTAAAACCAAGTGGTTTAATTGTAATGTCAGAACCGTGCACTACGTGGTGGTCTAAGATTATATTTAAGAACTTTCACCACGAACCATTTAATGAAAAAGGGGACTGGACGATTCCTGGAACCGGCCCAATGAGTGATGCAAATGGAGCTTTGCCTTGGATTGTTTTAGAAAGAGACAAGGAAAAATTCAACAAGCTCTTCCCAAGTCTTAGAATAACATCATTACAAAAACATTCGCCACTCAAATATTTGCTAAGTGGAGGAGTTTCTATGAAGAGCTTAGTGCCGAATTGGTCTTATGGCTTAATTGCGGGATTAGAAAAGATAACTAGCAACGTTTTGCCGGGATTCGCATTGTTTCAGTTTATAAAAATAACGAAAACCGTAGACCTATAGTTGTATTATGACTTCAAAAGCAAATAATCGGTCTTTAGCGTTTACACGGTGTAATAATGTTGCCTATTTTTGAGGCAAACTTTTCAACCTAACCAATGAAATTTCTTAAAGGAGTACTCTATTTTATATTAATTATTTCGGGAGCAGTTCTGCTTGCTGCCATATTTGCACCAGGAACCAAGGTAATAGAGCGAACTATTAGTATTAATGCACCTAAAGCGGCTGTGTTCAATCAAATTAGCAATTTTGAGAATTGGAAGAATTGGGATCCTTGGTTTAAGCTTGATACTGTTCAGAAGAGAACGTATAAAGGCAAATTGGGAGATAAAGATTATGGCTATTCGTGGATATCGCAAAATGACAATGTAGACCAAGGCAGCATTAAGTTGATAAGTTTTGAGGAAAAAGAGCGGTTAGATTATCGCTTTATTTTTGGTGAAGGTGGAGAAAGTGATGCAACGGATGGATATTTTAAACTTGAAGAAATTGACGGGATAACCTCTGTAAAATGTGGCTTGATAAGTAAAAAAGGCTATCCAACAAAAATTATAAACTACTTCATGGAAAGATTTATTGCTCCTGATTTTGAGAAAGGGCTAGCCAATTTAAAAGCATATACAGAAGCAAATCCAGGAGTACCTGCGGAGCATAAAATGGTAGAAATAGTTTCAGAACATGGAATAAATTATGCGGTGGTTAAGGCAGAAAACCTATCTTTTACTGGAATGGATAGTTTTTTCAAAGGAGCCTATCCAGAAGTTTATGGCTACATGCAAACTAATGGATTAGTGCCAAAAGGTCCTTCGAGAGCGTTGTATTATACTTGGGATACGTTAACAAAAACAACTACGGTAGCTGCAGCGGTGCCTATTTCAGATGTGTTAACAGAAGAAACTGAGTCTCTTATTTTACCCATTGGGCGAGTAAACATTAGCTCCAATAGCATTAGTTATTTACAAAAAGGCAGTTATACTCAAGCTAAGAATAATCATGAAGCTCTTAGTGCCTGGATACTATTAAACGGCAAAGAAATAGTTGCCCCTACAATAGAAGAATACATTAAAAGCTTTAGAGATACTCCCGATACCACTGCACTTGAGACAAAGATTATTTACACGTTTAAGTAGTTTGAAATTGTAAAATTATGGTAATCATACACTTGGACTGTAAAAAGTGTATGATAGACTAACTACCTTTACTGCATTATGTCAAAAGTTACCTGTCCAAATTGTTATCATCACAGCTTCGAAATAAAAGCGATAACCGGCAGTAGTCTTTTAGATGGTATTGAAAAAGCACTTGTAGCAGTGGGTTTTCCAACAACTTGGTTTAAGAACATTTTTGTTCGCTGTAAAACCTGCAAGTACTATTGGAGAGCTTAATCTAGCCTTACTTACATCTAAAAGAGTGCAGAAATAGCCGCGATTATTAAGTCGTTCGCCAAACGGCCCAAGTTTTTCTGTGCCCTAAATATTCTAAGTTTTTCTCGTGTTTATATGCTTCTTTTTCAAAGCTAATATTACGATAAGCCTTATCGTGATTTCTATATTTAAGTAAACCCCAAACATACTCTATAAGGTATATAAGGTAAAAGGGAATAATTAGTAATTCCAACTGCTGCTTTAAATGAATTTTTTCATGATTAATAATAACCAGATCTGTTTTATTTACCTTTTCCCTAAAAAAGATAAATGGCCATAATGTAATAGCGGTGATGTGCTTTGGCAATAAAAAACGAAGTATGGGTATGAGTGACAGGATCACAACGCGAAGCTATTAAAATTCTTTTGATTTAGCATTTTCGACCACAATTTGCGGATTGTAAAACAATTTTTGCTTCTAAAATCTAAAAAGAAATGTTTTTATTAATCGCTTAATTTACGCTTCCATAACACATATCCTCTAATGGAAAGAGCGGTGTAGATTATCATTTGAAAAGCGAAAAAGTTAAGTTCTTTTATGCCATATAACCATATAGTAAAAGCATTTATAGCTATCCAAAATAGCCATGCAGCTAGGTATTTATAAATCTCTAAAAAGGTAGCCATTACTCCAAATACTGTACTTAAGGCATCTAAAAAAGGCTTGTCTGCATCTGTTTTGCTCATTACAAATCCAAGGCCAAGTGCTATAGCTGTTGTACTTAGAGTTATCAAAATAGCATTTACTATAGATAGCCTTTTTATACCAAAACCTTCATCTTGCTTTGCATTCCAATACAGATAAGCGTATACCCCAATTCCGGTGTAAAACAAGTAAAGCAAACTTTCAGAATAGTATTTTTGATAATAAAAAAGAAGGGCTCCCAATAGAGAGCCCAATATTCCAAATATCCAACACAGCTTTATTTCTTTGGTGAAAAGTACCAGAAAAACGATGTTAAATATTACGCTGATTGCTTCTAGCAACAGCATCCAATTCATTATTATTTGGTTTCTGGAGCGTCAGTTGCTTCGTCTGCTACTTCAGTAGCTTTATCTACTACATCAGCTGCTTTTTCGCCGGCATCAGCTACAGTTTCTTTAGCTGTATTAGCCGCTTCATCTGCATGGCCTAACGTGCTTTTTACTTTATCTACTACATCATCAGCTACATCTTCTACTTTGTCCATCGCATCTTCTGCCATATCTTCAAGCTTATCTGCAGCCACTTTAGCTTTTTCTATTGCTTCGTTAGCTACTACTTTAGCCTTATCCATTGCTTCACCCGCAAATTCTTTTGCTTTGTCCATAGCACCATCTGCCATGCCTCCAAGACTTCCTGCTGCAGTTTTAGCCTTAGCGGCAGCATCTTCTGCTAGGTCTTCTACTTTATCCATAGCATCTTCTGCCATATCTTCAAGCTTGTCCGCAGCTACTTTAGCTTTTTCCATTGCTTCGCCTGCAGCTACTTTAGCTTTGTCCATTGCGGTATCCGCCACAATTTCTGCCTTACCTAATAAGTTTTTAAAAAAATTACCTAATCCCATTGTGTTTTTAATATAGTTTCGCAAAATTAATGATATTGAAGCGAAATAGAAGAGCATACCTCATTATTACTGCATTATTGTCGATGTATTTTGGTTGGTCGCAAAATCGAGATTTTGCTCAACAAACAATCGAGACACTTTGTTCCGATAGTTTTGCCGGCCGTGGATATATAGACAAAGGCGACAATAAAGCTGCTAATTATATTGCTAATCAGTTTAAAACTATTGGTTTAAAACCTTTTGGATCCAACTATTTTCAACCTTTTACACTGGGAGTAAATACAATAGAAAATGCTAAAGTTAGTTTAGATGGAATCGAGTTAAAGCCAGGATATGATTTTTTAACTTCACCAGGTTCTGCTTCTGCGAGTATAAATGCACCCATCTATTATATTTCTCAAAAAAAATTAGAATCTAATAAGGGAGCAAAGCTAGTTTCAAAAGCAATTAGTAAGGGCTGTGTTCCTGTTTTAGATCAATTTGATGTAAAGAACGAAGTAGCAAAAAAGAACCTACAAGCGATATATGCCAATCCTCAGCTAAAAAACCTAGCTTTTTTAAAGCCGAGTATGCTTTGGAGCGTAGCTCGAAACCAAAGCAGCCACTGTGAATTGTGGCTGGTAGATTCAATTTTTAACCGAAAAACAGATTCGATAACTATAAATGTAAAAGCGGAGTTTATAAAAAATTATCAATCTCAAAATGTTATAGGATTAGTTCCTGGCAAGGAATTTCCGGACTCAGTAGTCATATTTTGTGGTCATTACGATCATTTAGGAAAAATGGGAGATGCTATTTTTTATGGGGCTAATGATAATGCAAGTGGTATTGCAATGCTTTTAGACATGGCAAAATATTTTGTTGAAAATCCACAGAAATACAGTATTGTTTTTATTGCTTTTGCGGCAGAAGAAGCTGGTTTAGTGGGTTCGAAATTTTATGTAGATAATCCACCCATAAATTTGCCCTTATCTAAAACAAAGTTTGTGTTTAATATGGATTTAATGGGAAATGGAGAGGCGGGAGCTACAGTAGTAAACGGCAGTGTGTTTACGGAGCAATTCAATCTGCTAACTAAAATTAATTCCGAAAACAAATATTTACCAGTCGTAAAAACACGCGGTAAGGCTGCTAATAGCGATCATTACTTTTTTACAGAAGCTGGAATCCCCTCGTTTTTTATGTACACCATGGGAGATTATACGTACTATCACATACCAAACGATAATGCAGAAAATTTGCATCTTGGGCCTTATTATGATAAAACGTTTTTATTAATAAGAGATTTTATAATAGCTATTAACCAATAAAAAGCATGCTTTCATTTGTAAACTCATTTATGTCGTGGTATTTAAAAAGGCGAATTCCTCAAATGGAGTATGCTTTCGAAAACGCTGCCGA
>Ga0102814_10000470_pt1 | contig 29320 bp, 19 predicted proteins | sample ColrivemetaGS741_FD_79112 | JGI IMG/M metagenome (GOLD analysis project Ga0102814, IMG submission 79112) | Estuarine microbial communities from the Columbia River estuary - Flood tide ETM metaG S.741 | ecosystem: Environmental > Aquatic > Marine > Intertidal zone > Estuary | place: USA...
ATAATGCGACTGAATTATTGACGGCACAATCCATGAAAAATGATTTCAGTTCCTCTGTATATTACGATGGTCATTTTTACGGATTTAACGTGGCAGCCTTACAATGCATTTCTGCCACAACGGGCGAAAAGAAATGGACAAAAAGAGGTTTTGGCAAAGGGAGCTTGATCCTTGTGGATGATAGTTTACTCATCCTTTCAGACAAGGGAAAATTGATCCAGGTCAAGGCTTCAGCTGAAAATTATATGGAACAGGGAGAGTTTCAGGCATTGGAAGGCAAGTCCTGGACAGCACCATCTTTTGCCAATGGCAAATTATTCCTCAGGAACCTAACTGAAATGGCTTGCTACAAATTGAAATAAAAATAAATTTGACCCTTAATATTTTTCATTATGAAACACAGAATTCCTGGCATAATTATATCTTCCATCCTGATATTATTTTCCATTGGGGCTTTCTCACAAAGCGTTGATGATATTATAAACAAACATATTGAAGCCCATGGTGGCCTTTCAAAATGGAATCAGGTAAAAGCCCTTAAAATAACAGGCAATTTCACCTCTTTTAGCATTGAAAATGAATATGTAGGCATTAAAACAAACGGCGGAGATTATTTTGCCAATTTTCATATTGGAGAGGAAGCGGTTACGGAATCATTTTTTGAAGGCGATGGATGGACCATAGATCCATGGCAAGAAATACCCTATGCAAGAGGCATCAATGGAGATGAAAAGGATGTATTTTCTCAAAAAGCAATGTTCTTTACGCCATTTTATCAGTATAAGGAAAAGGGGCACGTCGTAAATTATCTTGGTAAGGACACAATTGATGGCATCGAATTATTTGTATTGGAACTCACCCGTTCCAATCAGAAAAAGGAAAAATGGTATTTGGATACCCAGACATATCTTGAATATTATTGCACGTCAGAATGGGTTGATTTTGCTCAAAAGGCACCTTCCGAAAGCTTTTTTGACGACTTTCGTGAGGTCGATGGATTAATAATTCCATTTTTCGTTGAACGGACCTTTTGGCAAAGGGATCGAATCCTTCAAATTGAGAATGTTGAAATTAATCCGGAGTTCGACCCTTTAATTTTCAAAAAGCCTGCGAGAATCGAAATGGAAAAACTCGGTTTTTTAATTGGCAACTGGAATGTTCAGGCAGAGATCATCACCCGAAGAGGCAATTGGTACGATCTGGGTTCACACAAATCAAAAATTAATTTTGCAGAAACAAACTTATTGGAAGAAAACTTCAATTATGAAAACAGTTTCCCTATTTCAAAAATTCTGCATTTCAGCTTTAATCAAAAAAATAATAATTACAAACTCATTGTATACAATTCTCTTTCAACCGAAGTAGATATCTTTGAAGGAACTGATACATCAGGTAAATATATTTTTGAGAACGGCCAGTTTTCATCCATTGAAAAAAAAGATCAGCAGTTTTTAACCAGATACGTATATACTATAACAGATATGGACCATTTTGTTCTGGAGATTGAAATGTCTGGGGATGCCGGAACCACATGGAATCCGAATGAAAAATTTACCTATTCAAGATAAGCTGTAGATTAATAAATTCATTTAAGGCGGTAAAATATCCCAAATACAGGATTTTGCATTTGGGTTTTGCTCTATGCAAAAGGGTGAATAATTTATATACATTTAAGTGAACCAACTAAACATCGAAACAATTCGAACATTATCTATGTTTAATATCTTTTGTATGTAATACAAGGCTAAAAAGAACTTATTTTTTTTAATTATTTACTGAATTCAATATTTTATTCTGTTATTTCACTAAAACAAATTACTATTATGGAAAAGCGAGACAAAATTATTTACTGGATTTCTACAGGTCTGATTTCAGCGATGCTTTTAATGTCAGCGTCGATGTACTTTTTCAAATATGAAGAAACGAGTACTTCATTTGAGGGATTAGGGTATGGCTCTTTCATTGTCTACCCATTAGCAATTGCTAAAATATTGGGCCTCATTGCTATCTGGACCAGAAAATCAAGTATGCTAAAAGAATGGGCTTATGCAGGTTATTTTTTCGTTTTTACGCTTGCTTTTCTTGGTCATCTTAATGCCGGAGACGGACAATGGATGATGCCAATTATTGCAACTATATTATTGATAGTTTCCTATTGGTATGACAAAAAGGTTTTTGGGTCATAATATAATTATTTGAATGTTTGGATCCTGGCAATTGATTTTGTCAGGCTCTTTTTGTTTGAATAATTAATTAAAATAAGAAACCCGATATGCTGAACGGAAGATTAAAATTTGAATAACATGCCTTTTCAGGCAAAAAAAGGATAATTTTAAATTTGTTGTTGAATGGATGAAACGACCACAATTGATTTCAAAATCAATTGTATTGCTTAAACAAATTTTGATTTGTTTTTTAAAGCGTACAATCTTGTTTTCAAAACATTGTTTTATCCGGTTGTGCTACAATACAGTTCACAGCTAAAATCTATAAGAGGATCAGAATTTATGATAAGATGAAATTTATCAAAAAACGATAATTTAACGATTGATTTATTAAACTGACTTGCTCAATTGACTGAATTAATCTAAATTGTATTTCCTTTGATTTCTGCATGCGTTGATTTAATTTTATTTTCAGATACACTTGATCAATATTAATGAAAGTACAATTCAATATACATTACCATTCCATTCCTGGGCAGAATATTTGTATTATTTTAATGGATCCCAAAACTGGCAAAACGGATGCTTCCGAAATTCACTCAATGAATTATTCCGGAGAAGGATTTTGGAATTTAACCATTGAAATAAATAAAAGCAGAAAAAAATTAATCTATAAATATGTTTTAACTGAGCAGGACAAAACAATAAAAGAGGAATGGGGTAAGCCTAGGTCAATTGAACTGGCTGGCTTTAGTGATGGTTTACTTTATCTTAGGGATTTTTGGCGGACGCCTAAACAAGAAGAGAAAATATTATACAGTTCTGCGTTCAGCAAGGTCTTGATGAAAAACGCAACAGCATTTCACTCAAATGAAAATACTACCGGAAATATAATTCAGTTTCAGTTAAATGCGCCACGTGCAGGCACCAATTTACAGTTGTGCATTGTTGGGAATCATGATGCACTTGGAAATTGGGATAAGCGCAAACCCTTGTTAATGGGGAAAGCTACAAACACTAATTGTTGGAGAGCCAATATTCCTTTAAAAGATCAATCAGAAATACAGTATAAATACGGAATTTACGATACTCAAAAGCAAATAATTATCACACTGGAAAAAGGAGAGAATCGTGTTTTTCAAATTCCGAAAACAGATCAGCCAATCTTTAGTTTGCAACTGACAGATGAGTCTTTCAGATACCCCAACGGCAGCTGGAGGGCGGCCGGAGTAAGTGTTCCTGTATTTTCACTTCGTACGTCCAAGGGGTTTGGAATAGGTGAGTTTTCTGATTTGATGCCTTTTATTGACTGGGCAGACTCTGTTTGTTTAAAAATGATTCAGATCCTTCCCGTAAATGAAACAATTGCATCGCACGACTGGCATGATGCCTATCCTTATAAATCCATCTCTGTTATGGCTCTGCACCCCATTTACATGAATCTGGAAAAAATGGGAAAAATTAAGGATAAGAAAGTGATGCTTGAATTCAAAGCGCAGCGCGAAAAACTAAACAGATCTGAATCGATCGATTATCCCGAGGTATTACGATTGAAATCAAGATATTACAAATTATTATTCGACCAGGAAAAAGAAAAGACTTTTAAGACGAAGGCTTATCAAGCATTCTTTAAGGCAAATAGTTCCTGGCTGGTTCCTTATGCCGCATTTGCATATCTCAGGGATAAAATGAAAAATCCTGATTTCAGAACATGGAATGAATACGAAGTTTACGATACGGAAAAAATTCAAAAGTTATGCGATCCTTCCGGAGCAAATTATGAACATATTGCGGTTCATTATTTCATACAATACCATTTGGACAAGCAACTTTATGAAGTAACAAAATATGCACGAAAACAAGGTGTTGTTCTCAAGGGAGATATTCCGATAGGCATTAGTCCAAATTCAGTAGAAGCCTGGATTGAACCGCATTTATTTAATTTGAATACCCAAACTGGGGCCCCGCCGGATGACTTTGCAATCAAAGGTCAGAATTGGGGATTTCCAACCTATAATTGGGAACACATGGCTGAGGACGGCTACAACTGGTGGCGAATACGGTTGCAAAAAATGGGCAGATATTTTGATGCATACAGGATAGATCATATTCTTGGCTTTTTTCGAATTTGGGAAATCCCAACCCATGCTGTAGATGGTTTATTAGGCTATTTCAATCCTTGTCTTCCTTTAACAAGTGAAGATATAGAAAAGACAGGTATCCATTTTAATTACAACCGATTGTCAAAACCTTATATCAGACAACATATCATCGAAAATATTTTTGGGGATCTGGCGGATATGATCATAGAAAAATTTTTAGATCAGGATTCTCAGGGAATTTATGAACTAAAATCAGAATTCAATACCCAAAAGAAAGTAAATAATTATTTCCTAAACGGAATCCTTGAAAAGAATTTGTTGGCTAACATTAAAAGGATCCGGGATGGATTGTTTACGTTAATTTCGAATGTGATTTTTATCCAGTTAGGCAAAGATGCCTGGCACCCACGTGTGAACTTACAGCAAACAAGCTCATTTTCGGATTTGGATGTACACACACAGGATCAACTCAAAAGATTATATAATCATTTTTATTACAGAAAACATGATCATTTCTGGTTTGAAAAAGCAATGGAAAAACTACCTTCCATTATAGCGGCAAGCGACATGCTTGTTTGCGGCGAAGACCTGGGCATGGTCCCGGATTGTGTAAATCCGGCCATGAAATTACTGAATATCCTTAGTCTTGAGATTCAAAGAATGCCGAAAAACCCAAAAGTGCGATTTGGGCATCCGGCTGATGCACCCTATTTGTCAGTTTGCACGAGTTCCACACACGATATGCCGACCATCAGAGGCTGGTGGGAAGAAGACAGGGAAAGAACGCAAATTTATTACAACCAGGAACTTAGCAACATCGGTATCGCTCCCTATTTTGCTGAACCGTGGGTTTGTAAGCAGATAATAGATCAACACTTTCATTCTCCGGCGATGTGGGTTACCATACCTATCCAGGATCTGATTGCAATAGATGGCGTACTGAGATGGGAAAAAACGCATGAAGAGCAGATCAATGAACCTAGCAATGTTAGTCATAAGTGGAAATTCAGAATGGTTCAGGATCTGAAAGAACTTATGAATGCTGATTCATTGAACGAACAAATAAGAAGCATGATCAAAAAAACCGGACGAAATTCTGATTATTAATACCTGCATTAAATTAGATTCATTTTTTGAAGCTGAATATATGTTCAACCAAAATAGATTATTATTTTGGGACTATGAAAGTCTACAATACAGCTTGTCCAAGAAATTGTTATAGCAGCTGTTCCTTTAAGGTTAGCGTAGCTGATGATAAAATTATCAGCATAAAACCACAACCAAAAAATGAAGCGACGGCTGAAGGCCCGTGTCTCAAGGGACTAAGCTATGTAGAGCGAACCCATTCCAGCGACAGGATCCTTCATCCCCTGCTTAAAAAAGATGGCAAATTCAGTCCCATCACCTGGGAGCAAACCTATAAATTACTTACAACAAAATTAAAATACTACCGGGATACAGCCGGTCCACATTCAATCCTTTATTACGCCGCTAGTGGTAGTTCCGGATTACTAAATGAAGTTTCATCAAATTTCTGGAGATTATTCGGAGGTGCCACAACGGTATTCGGAAATTTATGCTGGCCAGCAGGACTGGAAGCAAGCAGGCTGACACTTGGCTCCGTAAAACACAATGCTCCCTGGGATCTAAAAAACGCCAAGCTAATCATTTTATGGGGTAAAAACCCAGTGGAAACCAACATCCACCAAATGAGCTTTATAGAACAAGCGCAGCAGCATGGAGCTAAACTTGTTGTAATTGATCCGCGCAGAACAGCATCTTCAGAAAAAGCACAATTACTGCTTCAGCCCCGACCAGGAACAGATGCATTGCTCGCCCTTACAATTGCAAAAATCCTGGTAAAGCAGTACGGACCGGACAAGGATTTCATTGATACACACGTATTGGGTTATCCTGAATTCATAAAATCATTGGAAACAATAGATATAGTACAGAGCAGTAAAATTTGCGGTGTAGATATGCATTTGATTGAAAAATTAACCAACTGGATCGGGACCATTAAACCAATGACACTTATCCCTGGTTATGGCATGCAGCGATATACCAATGGTGGACAAACCATGCGTTGCCTCCTTAGTCTCTCGGTCATTACAGGTAATATTGGAAAATCAGGAGCATGCTGGCATTATGCCAACCTGCAGTCCTATGTATTCGATAAAATAAAAGAACCTTTAAGCTATTTCCCGGACAAATCTAAAGATGCACCATTTCGAAGAGTCATTTCAACTTCTCTTTTAGGTGAACAGATTCCCCAAATAAAGGAACCTGCGCTTAAAATGGCATGGATTGAAAGGGGCAATCCGCTTACTCAGAATCCAGACACTAACAAAATCCTGAAAGCCTTTCGGGCCCTCGAATTCATCGTTGTGGTCGACCAATTCATGACGGATACTGCCATGGAGGCAGACCTGATTCTACCATCAAAATCAATGTTTGAACAAAGCGATATAATCGGATCTTACTGGAATCCATATGTTCAATTAAAACAAAAAGTAATTGACCCTCCCGGAGAAGTTAAACCAGAAACGAGCATCTATTTTGAGTTAGCGAACAGACTTGGATTTAGCCAGCAAGATATTGAAAATAATTTCCCAAATCCCACTGACGAAGGGATTGAAAAATGGCTGTCAAAATACCTTTGCAATTTTGAAGGTCTGAGCTTAAAAGAATTAAAACTTGGACCAGTATTGGCCCCTGAAACAGAGCAAATCGCTTTTTCTGATCTGAAGTTTGATACCCCAAGCGGAAAGATTGAATTGATGTCAATTCAAGCTAAAAATTTATGGGGTGTCAACGTATTGCCTACATACGAATGCCTGAAAGAAGGGGGTGCCCTGAAACAGAATACATACCCCATAAACCTGCTGAGTCCGAATATTAAAAACAGAATCCACTCCCAATTCGGAAATTTGAAATTGATCAAAATGTTGGATCCTTTTCCCTACGTCCAAATTCACCCGATAGATGCATCCTCCAGAAATCTAAAAGAGGGTGATTTAGCAAGAATATTCAATGAAAGGGGTGAGATCTTCATTCGGGTCAAAACAGATAATGGTATCCGTCCCGGTAACATCGCCGTTTTTAACGGATACTGGACCCAGGAGGGTGCAAATCCAAATTTATTGTCAAAAGGAAGAGAAACGGATATGGGGCATGGCGCTGCGTTCCATGACAACCGGGTCGAAATTGAAAAAAAGAAATAGATGCTGAAAACCCATTTTATATTTGATGAAGGTAAATGCGTTGGCTGTGAAGCTTGCACCATTGCCTGCATGATAGAAAATGGCTACCAAGAATATGGCCCGTGGCGAAAAATATATACTTATACCAAAAATAAGGAATCAGGACCAGCATCTTCCTATCTCTCTATGGCCTGTAACCATTGCACAGATGCACCATGTATGAAACATTGCCCATCATTGGCATTCCATGTAAATGAACAAACAGGAGCTGTCTTACACGAACCTGACAAATGTATCGGATGTTCTTATTGCATCTGGAATTGTCCATATGAAGCAACTGTTTATGACGCCTCTGCAGGAATAATTAAAAAATGCAATTTTTGCAATAGTCGACTGTTAGAAAATAATTTACCAGCCTGTGTAGAATCCTGTCCAACAAAAGCATTGGATTTCACAAATGAACAAGCAGATTCAGCTGGATTGGAAGCCCTATTAAATATTCCTCAATTACAACATAAACCATCTGTAATACTAAAACAATCTAAAATTCATGAGGGGCCTGAATACGATCGGACCTTATTATTCGTCCAGCCTTTTCAAAAAACGCCATTACTGAAAACTGAAAAAATTGGCTTGCAGAAAGAATGGCCGCTGCTATTGTTTAGTTTGATCTGTATTTTTCAATTGGCATTCTCAACGCTTGATGTTTTCCTGGAAGGACCCATCGGAAACAAAATAATCTTCCTCTCTTCAGGAATGGTTGCAGCTATCTTAAGCCTTTTCCATTTAGGCCATAAATTGAGGGCCTGGCGTGCTGTGTTAAATCTTAGCAACTCATGGCTTAGCAGGGAAATTTTCTTTTTCATTCTTTTCAATTTCGGATTATTCACAGACATGTTCATTTTTGGATTACCCAACTTTATTCATGGAATCATTGGAATATGCTTGCTGCTTTCAATAGACAAAGTTTACAAACCACTTCAGCAATACTGGCCTTCAAACCTACATGCAGATCAAACTATATTTATTGCCATGCAATTATTATTTATTCTTCATGATATGCTCATTCCCTTAATATTAATATTGATTTTGCGTTTATTCCTTTTGGTCGTTCACAATTTCAACAACTCCTTAAAACCTAAATTAAAAACAATGTTACGCATCTCCAGGATCTTGTTTTTCATTTTAGTTCCGCTGTTCCTATGTTGGAATCTGTCTCTTTTTATCACCATTCCAATTATCGTTTTAAGTGAATTAACAGGCAGAATCACCTATTATGCGCAATTGGAACAAATTTCAGTTAGCGAATTGTTAAAAAAGGCCAATAACTAAAACTTTAACTATACTTAGGAGTTTAATTGTTATGCATTTGCACGTTTAAAACAGCAAAACATTAAATCAATTTCATGTTTAGAATATTTGCCTTTTTATTTCTTCCACTTTTTCTATTAGGAGCAGATGATCCGGGGTATGGATCTGATTTTTCATCAGTTGATGCTCACGCCAGATCCATTAAAAAAGCGACTAGCATAGAAAAAACAGCTGAACTGTTGACTGCACCTTATGAAAATGACATGCAAAAGGTACGGGCTATATTTATTTGGATCACAGAAAATGTGAATTATGATGTAAAAAGAGCCATCAATAGCAAAGGTAAAACAAAGAGAACCCGCATCGTTGCAAACTCAGAAGAAGAATTGGCCCGAATCAGACTTGATCGAGAAAAAAACAAAGCAAAATTGGCTTTCAAATCAGGAAAAGGTGTCTGTGAAAATTATGCCTTCCTCTTTTTATTCATGTGTCAACATATAGGTATTGAGGCTGAATTAGTCGGAGGATTTGGACGAAATGACCCTTCCTTAATCGGTAAAACATTAAGAGGTTCCAATCATGCCTGGAATCGGGTGAAGATCGATGATAAATGGTATCTGCTGGATGCAACATGGGCAGCCGGAACGATCGATCTGAACAAAGGAAGGTATAAAAAACAATACCGGGAAGGATTTTTCCTTTCGGATCCAAAGTACTTTGTTTTGAGTCATTTTCCGGATGATCCTAGCTTACAATTATTGAAAAAACCACTTTCTAAAGATACTTTTACTGATTCTCCGCTTGGCCATCATGCTTTGTCATCCGGAGACATATATGACTATTTTCCACTAAATGGATTATTAAAGAATTCGAATGGTGGAATAACCCTGAAAATATGGACGAAAGATCCAGGTGCGACGCTCATCTTATTGGATAACAGAAGTAGAACTCTGATTCCAAAGGTGATTGATGGAGATCAGGTCAGTTTTACAATCAACAGAAAAAACCTGAAGGGCCATGAATTAACAATTGCAAAAATTGTGGAAAATGAGACCATTCCGATCTTGTCGTATAAAGTGATTTAGCAAACAAGGCATTGTATATTTAAAAAAACCACTATTTTTGTTCGAATTTTCCGCAAATGCTAAAAAAACTCACAATACAGAATTATGCGCTGATCGATCAAATTGAAATGAAATTTGATTCAGGCTTGCATATTTTAACAGGTGAAACCGGTGCCGGGAAATCCATTATTTTAGGTGCACTTGGCCTGATAATGGGAAACAGGGCTGATCTGAAATCTTTGTTCGACAAAGAGAAAAACTGCATGATTGAAGCAAATATTGATATCAAACCCTATGCTATGTCTGAGACTTTAAAAGAGCTGGATATTGAAGATACAGATGAATTGATCATCCGTCGGGTAATATCAAAAAATGGAACCTCAAGAGCATTTGTGAATGATCTCCCCGTTGCCTTAAAAACATTACAAACACTCAGCTTAAGGCTGATCCAGGTACACAATCAATTTGACAACCTGGATTTGGGACAACCCGCTTATCAGTTGAAAATGCTGGATGCGCTCGCTGGCAATAAAAAACTCCTTACTAATTACAGGGATATTTTTGATGCCTGGACACTAGAGAAAAAGAAAATCTTCCAGCTAAAAGAAGATATAGCTGCTTTTGAAAGAGAAAAGGATTTTGTTCAATTTCAATACAACGAACTTGAACAGGCTGACCTGGAGCTTTGCCGCGAAGAAGACCTTGAATCAACCCTGGAAGTTTTGTCCAATGCCGAATCAATCAAACAAGCGATGCAAATGGCATTCTTCGAACTTTCAGAAAATGATCATTCAATTATTCAGCAATTGAATGATCTGGTAAGGCAAATGCAAATTGCGGGGGCAGGCACTACACTTGTAGAGGAATTTGCTGCTCAGATCCAGGATCAGATCGAGGTCATCGAAAGCCTTAGCAATGAACTATACGACAAGGCAGAAAATATAGAATACGATCCTGAAAAAATAGTAGAGTTACAGACGAAACTGGATGTTGTTAACAGGCTTTTATTGAAACACAATAAGCAGGATGTCCAGCAATTGATTGAGATCAAGGAAGAATTGAACCAGAAATTATCTGCAGAGCTGGAAGTTTCTGATTCGATTCTCGAGACTCAACAGAAAATACAAAAACTCGAATCTCAGTTGACAGACTTGGCCACAAAACTTTCCAATAAGCGGACGACAATTTCAATACAATTCACCAAAAAAGTTGCAGACCAATTGAAACAACTTGGTATGCCACACGTAAAGTTAGCTGGTCATTTCGAAAAATTAAAATCATTAACCAGGGATGGGATGGATGCCTTTGAGTTATTATTCAGTGCCAACAAAGGAGCAGAGCCTGAATCAATCAAACACGTTGCATCCGGTGGAGAATTGAGCAGATTATCATTAAGTATTAAATCTATCCTTGCAGGACATATGTCATTGCCAACATTGATATTTGATGAAATTGAAGCCGGTATTTCAGGAGAAATCGCTCTGAAGATGGGTAATATTCTCAAAAATTTGTCAATTAACCATCAGATTATTAATATTACCCACTCGGCACAGATAGCCTCGAAAGGTGACATTCACTTTTTTGTATATAAATCGCATGAAAAAAATAAATCTGTGACAAGGATCAAGACTTTGTCACCAGATGAACGGATCTCAGAAATAGCAAAAATGCTAAGTGGAGACCCACCCTCTCCTACTGCTATTAAAAATGCAGAGGAATTAGTACATTTAAACTGAAAAAATAAAATTTATGAGTAATAATCTTTTGAAAGGAAAAAAGGGGATCATTTTTGGAGCCCTTGATGAAAATTCAATTGCCTGGCACGTAGCAAGGAAATGTGTAGCGGAAGGTGCAAAAATTACCATGACGAACGCACCTGTTGCTTTCAGAATGGGTAAGATAGAAGAAATGGCAGCAAGCATTGGAGCCGTTGCAATTCCTGCCGATGCCACTTCCATCACGGATCTCGAAAATTTATTTCAGGAATCCATGAAGATTCTGGATGGGAAGATTGATTTTGTATTGCATTCAATCGGAATGTCAATAAATATTAGGAAAGCACGTGAATATGACGATATTAACCATGAATGGATGCTTAAGACATTTGACATATCAGCAATCTCTTTTCACAAAGTCATGCAAACAGCAGTTAAACTGGATGCGATGAATGAATGGGGTTCAGTTCTGGCACTTTCTTATATTGCAGCACAACGTACCTTCCCATATTACGGTGAAATGGCCGAATCCAAGGCATTGCTCGAATCATTTGCAAGGTCATTTGGCTATCACTTGGGAAAAAGCAAAAAAATCCGTGTGAATACGATTTCTCAATCCCCAACCAACACAACGGCAGGAAGTGGGGTGAAAGGATTTGAATATTTTTACAAATACACTCAAAATATGGCACCTTTAGGAAATGCGGATGCAGATTCCTGCGCAGATTATTGTATGATGATGTTCACTGATCTAACGAGAATGGTCACCATGCAAAACCTGTTCCATGATGGTGGTTTTTCAAGTATGGGGATGGACCCTAGCATAATGAATTCATAGTTTGTTCAGTAATGAATCAAAATAATTGAATGGGACTATTCAAAAATCATATAATAAAAGCAGGTTTGATCTTTTTTATGATCAACCTGCTTTTTCAAATTTCAACATTTGCACAATTTGACATTGACGATGAGGGCCCCATTCCTGACAGTCTATTGAATCAATTGCCACTTGCGGCACCAGAACCTGATACACTCGTAATCAGTTCCTTTACCTTTTCTAATATTCTGGCTAATACTCCATACAGAGATAGCATCCTGCATAATTTATTGGCACAATACAATCCTTTATTTGAATCGAATCAACCCTATATTAGTCTGGGCAATCTGGGATCTGCTGCCATTCCAATGCATCAGATCCTTCCGTCAATGACAGGTCTGGATTTTGGCTTTCATGAATTTGATGTATACCGTATGGAAACGGACAGCTTCAAATGGAACCGGGTGAATATCCCCTTTGCTGATCTGTATTTTGCAGCTGGACGTGATTCCCCCGAATTCAGAGTTAAAAGTAAATTTTCGAAGAATTTTCCGGGTGGATGGAATATGAATCTGGATTATCAGCGGATCATGGAAGATGGTTATTATCAAAATCAGGCAACGAAGCAAAGTTCTTTGACCGTTGGATTTTGGCATCTTTCGAAAAATAAAAGAAGCAATTCCTTTTTTACCTTTTTGAATAACATCAATCAGGAAGAAAATAATGGTGGTATAACGAACGATAGCTTATTCGCTTTTAGCATCTATGATATCCGAAGCGGAATGCCCGTAAACCTAAGCAGTTCGCTGAGCAGGCAACAACAAAATAAATTTGAGATCCGCAACTTTTATAGCTTACTTCCTCAAAATGATTCTATTCAACTCACCAAAAAATTTGAATTAGCCTTTAGCAGCCTGGGTAGTTATGAAAGAGGCTTTTATCGGTTTTATGACCATGATACGGATAATTTGAAAGACAGTTTATTTTACGGGGGATTACTCGTGGATGACATTGGCTTGAGAAGATATATTTCTTACGAAAAATATAGTGTTTCACCCGGTATCAGAGCAAATTACAATAAAGGAAGTCAATTGGACATCGGCATTAACTATGACCTCTGGAGGATTAATTATGAACCTTTGGAAGTAGATTTAGTACACGATATTAAGTTATATGGAAAATTTGATCTGATTCCATTCAAAAATGCCCGTGTACGATTCAATTCTGCATTTCACTTGGGTGATTACACCGGCGACCTTTTATTAAAAGGTGAAATTTCATATCAGCTAAAAAAGTATATAAAGCTCTTTGGAAGCCAGGAATTGAAAAGAGCACACCCTGCAATAATCCAAAATGAATTGTGGGTTTCAGGGAAGCAAGTGTATAAAAATGACTTCTCAATAAGTACGCATTCAAGTACTACCGCGGGAATTGGAATCCCGGCCTTAGGTTTTTATGCTTCAGCGAACTTTGAATCAATTGGAAATTACATCTTCTACGACAGGGAATTATTTTTTACACAAAGTGATGTTCAGGTAAATCTGATCAGATTTCAATTGGATCAGAATTTTACCTTCAAGGGATTTCACTGGGACAATTCATTTCATTTATTTCAAACCGATGCAGAATTTCTGGATCTCCCGCTGTATCATTTAATTTCAAAATTGTACTACCATAATCCTATCCTTCAAAATAAATTATTATTGGATACAGGCTTCGAATTTTATTTTACAGAAAATACTTTTGTACCTTCTTACCAGGCCGTTACTGCAAGCTTTTATTATCAGGATGATTTTAAATCCCAATTGGCGCCGATCCTTAATTATTATGCGAGTTTTAAGGTTGGAGATTTCAGGGTTTATGCCAGAACGGAGAATATTCTAAGTTTGATCAACGGGAGAATTCAATACCAGGCAAAATACTATCCTCAAAATGACTTCAAGGCATTCAGGATCGGAGTCCGATGGCAATTTTTAAATTAGGTCTATACCTATCCAAAAAAAAACTGTCGAACCAAATGTATTTTGATTCAACAGTTAATGTCTTGTATCTTGATCGTTTATTTAAGCGACTTACAACTCATAGTTTGGCTGTAACACACCATCACCTTCCTCTTCATAAAAGTCACTAATATATTTTACAACTTCATCCGGATCATCTAAGACAGGCATCAGATCCAGGTCATTGGGATTGATATTATGCTCCTCTCCAAGCATCGTGCTTACGATCCATTCCCTCAGCCCATTCCAATAAGAAGTCCCAAGTAAAACTACAGGCACTCTATCTATCTTTTTTGTCTGTATCAGTGTCAGTACTTCAAATAATTCATCCAATGTACCAAAACCACCCGGAAGAACCACAAATGCCTGAGCATATTTCACAAACATCACTTTTCTTACGAAAAAATATCTGTGATCCAGGTTTTTATCCGCATCGATATAACTATTAAAGGTTTGTTCAAAAGGTAATTCAATATTCAAACCAACAGAAGTGCCGCCTTTTTCAAAAGCACCTTTATTTGCAGCTTCCATTATTCCGGGGCCGCCCCCTGAAATTACGCCAAAACCAGCCATAACAAGTTTGTTGGCAACTGTTCTGGCCAATTCATAATATGTATCCCCAACTCGGGTTCTTGCAGAACCAAATATGGACACACAGGGTCCAATTTTATTGAGCTTCTCAAATCCTTCCACCAATTCAGCCATCACCTTGAACATTGTCCAGGAATCTTCTCCTTTGATATTTCTCCACGTCCTTGGTGCTATCGCCCTTGGTTCGCCATTTCCATTTTTCATAGTTTATTTTTTTAATGATAAAAATAATACAAGCAAATGAAAAAATTTCATTTGCCTGCAATTTTATATCGTTTGGATTATACAAACTAAACCTGAAATTATATTTTTAATAATTACGCGATGAGTCAGTAGTAATAAGTATTTATTAGCTCAGCGTAGTTTTATAATCACTTAAGAAAGTATCAAGTTTTCGTTTTAAGGCTTCAACATCCTCTATATTTTCGAGTAAATTCTCCATTTTGGGAGGCTGCTGACTTTGTATGTTAACATAACTACAGACATCATTTTTTGAAATTGTGCTTCCACCCAAAATAATCAGTCTTTCTACAACGTTTCTCAACTCTCTAATATTTCCTGTCCATCGCAATTTTTGCAACTCTTTTATTGCAGTACCCGAAAATTCTTTCGTTGTAATACCATATTCGGAACATATATTAGATGCAAAATGTTTGACAAGAAGCGGAATATCCTCCACCCGGTCTCTTAGAGTTGGTACATTCACAATAATTACGGCTAAACGATGAAATAAATCTTCCCGGAACTTACCTCGCTTTATTTCCTGGGTAAGATCTTTATTGGTCGCTGCAACAACCCGCACATTTACTTTTATTTCTCTATCGCCTCCCACTCGGGTTATTCTGCTTTCCTGTAGTGCTCTCAATACTTTTGCCTGAGCTGAAAGACTCATGTCTCCCACTTCATCCAAAAATAATGTACCTCCGTTGGCGAGTTCAAATTTACCGATCTTTTGCTTCACCGCTCCTGTAAATGATCCTTTCTCATGACCAAATAATTCACTTTCTATTAATTCAGAAGGAATAGCGGCACAATTAACTTCTATTATCGCGTTTCCGCCTCTTGGACTTTTCTCATGTATCCAGCGTGCAACCAACTCTTTTCCCGTTCCATTATCTCCCATGATCAAGACCCTCGCTTCGGTAGGGGCAACACGCTCGATCGTTTCTGTCACCATCTTGATCGGGTCTGATTTACCAATGATCTCCATGGTTTTACTCCCCTTGATCTTCTTTTGCAATACTTTCTTCTCTACGATCAAAGAAGATTTATCCATAGCATTTCTCAAAGTGATCAAAAGTCTGTTTAAATCCGGTGGTTTTTGGATAAAATCAAAAGCTCCATTTTTCACTGCTTCAACAGCTGTATCAATGGTACCATGGCCAGAAATCATGATAACCGGCAGCTCAGGCTTAATTGTCTGTATCCGCTCCAATGCTTCCATCCCATCCATCTTGGGCATTTTAATGTCCAAAATCATAAGATCAAAATCTTGCTGTTTTACTTTTACGATACAATCAAGACCATCTGAGGATTCCTCAACTTCATATTTCTCGTATTCAAGAATGTTCCGGAGTGCCTTACGAATACTCCTGTCATCATCTACTATTAACACCTTAGCCATATATTGACTTTAATTAATTATTAAATCAATTCCATCTGAAATGGGAAAACTCAAAGGAAATAATCTCCCTTAAAGCAGTGGTTTCGGTAAAATTCGTTTTGTATTTGTAAAGATATATTAAATATTTTTATAATATGTAATTTTATATTGCTTAATTTTTTACAATAAACAACAAAACAAAAATGGTTGCCAATCAAAGGGCTTTGATCAAAGCGATAAAATTGAAGAGAATTATTTCCAGATCCCGGCGGACTTCATAATCCCTTGCATAATAAAAATTTGTGCTGTGCATCTCTTTCTGACTGAGTTCATTTATGGATTTTATCACCAGAGGCGGAATAATCCCTACAGGCAATTTTGGCAAGGTCTGCAGATCTTTATCCATTTTAAAATAAGAAATGAACGTTTTTTTCCGGCGAATGATTTCGAATAAATTATGTAAGAAACCCATATTCAGTTTATAAAGGAATAAGATGGGACTCACCAGTAAAATTAAGAGGACGAGAACATAATCCAGGATCAGCTTAAGCGCCCGGTTAAAGGAAAGATTAATATTATATTTAAATTCAATAGTATAAAGGTCTCCTTTAGAATTTCGGTCATGACTCCCAATGATACTTTGTACTTCTTTCGAAATAATTTTTATTTTGACCTTACTTCCAAGCCGGGTCATCCATTTCATTATTTCAGACATATGCACATCTTCTCTCGAAAACAAAACCTCATCGATTTTATACACTTCGATCACTTGTTCGATCCTTTCAATGGTCTGTATAAATAATACACCATCCACTTCCTGTTCTTCACGGGCAAGCGCACCGACAAATTCCATTTTACCGCCGCTGGTATCCATGATCTGTTTCGCTTTCTCAATCGATTTCAAACTTCCTACTACAATGACCTTTCTGGTATCAATTGAATTATTCAAGGCCTTGTTTTGCAATAGAATTTTAAACAAGGATCTCAGTATCGATCCCAAAATAAAAATAACCGCCGTGGAAATGATTATAATGGCTCTGGAATGCCGGAGGTCATTATCCATCAAGCCGTATAGAATTAGAATAGCGGTAGAACCTCCAAGAATTCCCCAAAAAAGTCTTTTATACTGAACTACATTTCGGTAAGATCCACCTGTCCAAATACTAAAAATCCAGATACAGGCGTACAGAAAATAAAGCGGCATACTATTAAATGCTTCATAATAATCCGGCGCGTGATAATAATATTTGGCCCACATGAATTCAACAGAATTCAATGTGATCATAACAATTATAAATTCCAGGATCGGCAACAAAATGGCAGATATGCTTTTGATAAAAAGGTTGGAAACCGCTATGAAGAAAATTGCAATATTAACCATCCACAAAAATGGATTGATCATACCTCCTCCATAATGCTTTTTGGCGAATATGGACATCGCATTATAAAAGGTTGAATAGTATTTCAGGCTACTCTTTCGCGTGCTTTCCCCTTTAAAATGAACAATGGAACTTTTTCCAGTATAATTGATCGTATATCCGGCTTTTTGAATTCTATAGGATAGGTCAATATCTTCTCCATACATAAAGAATTGCTCGTCCAGTAATCCAGCATTATCCAAAGCCTCCCTGGGCATAAACATAAACGCACCACATAAAACATCGATCTCATGATCTTCATTTTCTGCCAGATATCCCAGATTATATCTATTTAGAATTTTTGATTTCGAAAATATCTTTGATAAGCCTGTGAGTCGCATCAGCGAAGCAAAAGGTGTCGGAAATCCTCGTTTAGATTCCGGCAGAAATTTCCCCTCCCCATCTATCATTCTTACCCCTAATGCTCCGCAATCAGGATGTGCTTCCATATAATGCAGGCAATCGGTAAGCGTATTTTTTTCTATGATCGTATCCGGATTCAGCAACAAAACGAATTTGCCCTTAGCTTCACGGATTGCCTGATTATTGGCCCGGGCAAAGCCGACATTTTCTTTATTTGCAAACATACGGACATCCGGAAATTCTTTTCTTATATGCTCTACTGAGCCATCAATGGAATCATTATCCACTACCATTACCTCCACATTCAAATGCTGCTTCGCTTCATTGACTGATCGCAGACATTGATCGAGAAAATGCTTTACATTGTAGTTGACTATAATTATACTGATGTCGTACATATGCTCGTTTTAATTCCCAGTTCTTTCCTGGTAAGGTATCCTGGCGCTGATTGAACGGCCCAGGGTTAGTTCATCCGCATACTCCAGTTCCCCTCCAAATGAAACGCCTCTGGCAATCGTGGAAATTTCCACATCCGCTGAAACCAATTTTGACAAATAATAGATCGTCGTATCCCCATCAATCGTCGGGCTGATAGCCATCACTAATTCCCTTATTTTGGAAACACTCATCCTTTTCAAAAGCGAATCTATTTCAAGGTCTCCGGGACCTACTCCATCCAATGGCGAAATAACGCCACCTAAAACATGATATAAACCGTTAAAATATCCGGTCTCTTCAATGGCCATGATATCCCGCACATTCTCCACTACACAAATGATATCCTTGTTCCGTTTAGGTGAAGTACAAATTACACACAATTCCTCATCAGACAAATTGTGACATTCATTGCAAAATCGTACTTCTTTAAGTTTTGAAATACGCTCAACCAATTCCTCCGTATAATGATATTTATCCTTCAACATGAATAGAACCAGCCTTAACGCTGTTTTCTTCCCGATTCCAGGCAACTCTGCTATTTTTAATACGGCCTCTTCAACTGTTTTTGAGGAGAAGTTCATTTAATTAATTTTAGAATACAAATGTAGAGAATTTCAATGGTAAAAATAAACCGTTTTTGATCTATCATTTCTCAAAAAAAATGACCCGGAGAATCCAATGATTAACCGGGTCATATATTTCTGTAAGATTCAGATCAATATCCCGAATCTTTGTTTCCACTGTATTTTGGACCTTTTCTGGAAGAACCATCTGTATTCTTCCCTGCCTTAATATTCTCCGGTGCAGCCATATTGAAGTCGTGCTCTTCACACACTCTGAATTCAACCCTCCTATTCATATATTGCTTCAATTCCATCTCACGGGTAATGTTGTGATGATCAGGAAGGCCGGGAACCAGCGGGTTATCCTCACCACCATACATCATATTAAATCTATCTCTGGGAATCTGATAATTATCAACCAGATGCTGAATGGCTGCATTCGCTCTTTTATAAGATAATGCTACATTGTATTGATCTGTATTCCTGCTATCTGCATATCCATAAACCGTAATACACAATTCAGGAAATTTTTTCATCATTTCAGCTACATGTTTAAGATCACCGGCAAACTGTGGCTTGATATAATATTTATCCAGATCAAAATGGATCATTGGAAGATACCAGTCAGGACTACCTGTAACCTGTACATTTTGGGTGGCAATTTTATCCCCAATACTGTCGATCAGGATCTTAGCCTCCTCTTTCGTAATAAAATCACCAATAGGCAATTTAGCTTTCCCGGAGGCATCTGTTTCATAACCAGAAATAGAATAAGGCTCCTTATCTTCATAATCAGGAATGCCGTCTCCGTCACTATCCATCGTCGTTCCCCGTACATCAACTTTCGCGCCGATAGGACTATTCGGTTCCATATCCATCATGTCAACCACTCCATCCCCATCGCTATCTGTTATATCCAGAACGGGTCTTTGTTTGAGCTCAGCAATGTCATTATATGTGGCATCCAGAGGATTAAGCCAATATAAAGGTTCTGTCCTTTTTCTGAGATTTCCAAGATTAATACCAATCCGTATGCTGCTGTAATGACCTACATCAACATCGTTGGATTGATCTGTAGATGATCGGTATCGAATGCCATCCAGATAGTCATTGTCTGTTGCCATGAACTGATGTTCAAATGAGATATTCATTCTTTTGTTCATTTTCCTTGAAATACCCATTGCACCGGTAAAAACAAAATGAACATTATATTTATCAGCCACTTTAAAAATACCATCTTTTTGAAATCCAGGTGTTTCATAAGTGCCATCGTATAGATTATCTACATATTTTTTGATCTTGATACGCTCTGAACGAATATTATGATCCAGGCCTTTATCAAGTATCCCGCTTACGTCGTAAGGTAATAGATCCCGCCTTAAAAGGTCAAGATTAGCCCGATGAGAATCGAGTCCACCTCCGATTACCATATACCAGTTCCAGCGATTTCTTTCCTGATGAAAAAGGACGTTGCCTATATTAATAACAGTTTGCAAACTAACATAGCCATATTGCGTCATTACTTTAGGAAACCAACCCACTTTATTCTTGTACATTTCAAACACAGGTTCAACCAAAGCACCGCCACCATCTTTGTGTGTTGATAACTGAGCATCTACACCATAAGCCTGTCCATAAAACAAGTCCATACGAATAGAAAAAATATAATGCACGGCTTTTCTAAAGTGAATTCCTAGGCCAAAACCGCCAGGTAAGCGTCTGTCCACATCGCCATCCAACATAAAATGTCCACTATGAATTCCTAGCTCCCAGGCGTCTTTGGGTTTTGCAGAGTACTTGTACAATCCCTTACGCCATTTTTTATTTTGACCTGGGTTTAAGGTCATTTTATCTGTCATTTTTGGAGAACTGAAGGTATCAAAAGATTGCCCCTCAGCCAAAATGGTGGCTAGCAAAAATATGATCAGTAAACCAAGTCTATTTATCATTCTATTTCTTATTTTGATAATAATATCCATCGCAAATACCTAACTATTGATATATAGCAGGAATATAATATACATAAGTTGACTGAATTAAAACGATTTTACAAATATATAATTATTTAAATATATAATATAATATCATTAAGATTCTTTTAAGAATAGGCCTGTTTTTCATATCATTTTGTATTGCAGTTAATTATTTACAATATTTTAGATTGTTTTTCCATTAAATATATATGCTAAATAATTATAATATGTTTAGCAAATTGTATATTTGCATAAAATGATTCACGATGTATAACAATTGGTTTAAGGACTCAGAACTTTTCGCACAGGAATACTCCGACAAATCGCTGATAGGTTATCAAATTCAAAAGGATAGTGACAGCTCAATTCCGATTGGGACGCAAGTTGTAATTTTTGGTTATAATACGGACACCGCCGATGCCATAAGAAGGAAACTATACGATTGTACTTATAATTTTTCTAACCTTCAAATGATCGACCTGGGGAATCTAAGAAACAAAGAGAAAAGTTTCACCATCCAGATCCTCAACGAACTAAATGAATCAGGTGTAAATGTGATCGTACTTGGGCCGGATCCGGATTTTCATCAAAGTCAATTGACTGCAGTTAAGACCCGGCAGAATATTGCCTACGTTGATAAAACAGGAAGTCAATTGTTTTCTGAAGACAACAAAAAATATCTGTTTGAAAATAAATACATCAATAAAATTAAACTGATTGGTTATCAGGCACATTTGTTCCATCTATCTAAACTGGTTGATAAAAAATTAAACCATTCTTTAAGTCTGGGTGATATCCGAAATAATATGCGGGATGCGGAACCTGCCTTACGCGATGTAAGCATCATTAATTTTATGCTGGAATGCATCCGATATTCAGAAATTCCTGGAGTTAAAAATACAACCCCCAGTGGGTTTACTTCTGAAGAAGCTTGTCAGCTGATGCGGTATTTCGGTTTGAATACACTCACTAATTTTCTGGCCATTTATGGTTACAATCCCAAATATGATTTTCACGACCAGGGTGTAAGCATGATAAGTCAGTTGATCTGGTATTACATGGAGGGATTGGATCAGAAAAAGCTGGACAAACCTGACAGCAAAGAAAACATGACCCAGTATCTTGTTGATCTTTCAGATTATGAACTAAGTCTGAATTTCATGAAAAGTGATTACTCAGGAAAATGGTGGGTTGAGATCCCAAAAGAAGATGAGGAGCCCTATCTGTTGCCATGTTCCTTTATGGATTATAAGATCGCCTGCAATAATGAAATGCCAAAGAGAATTATGAAGGAATTTGAATGATAAAATTTAGCCAAAAGCTTTATTAATCATTAAATATTTTTTCAAGGGCAATTCCCCTGGATCCTTTTACCAGGATCATGCTTTTCTTTATTTGTTTTGAATTCCACCAGACCTTTGCCATTTCTGTCTGATCAAAAAACAGAATATGATCTGCCAATTTTGCCCCAAGTACCTCAATCGCTTTAGAAAACTCCCGACCTACCAAAATAAAACAGATTTCAGGATTTTTGGTGATTTTATGGATCACTTCCAGATGCTCTTCAACTGAAACATTGCCGAGTTCGAGCATATCTCCTAAAATAACGTACCTGTCTTTCCCGCCCACAAGCTTTACAAAATGGTCAAGGGCAGCATGAACTGAGCTTGGGTTAGCATTATAAGCATCCATAACGATCATATTGTCATTCATATCCCTCGTGATCTGTGATCGGTTATTCGAAGGCAAATAGGATTCAATGCCCCTAATGCAATGGTCAATGGTCAATTTATAAAAATCAGCTATTTTTAATACGGCCGTTAAATTTGCAAAATTATAATCTCCAAATAAATTGGACTGCGCCATGTATTTTGATTTTACCTGATCCTCTACCTCTATTTTAACCGCTGGCTCATTGCCACATAGCACAAGATTATTAATAGTCGTTCCTCGCATTTTTGCTGGACTGAACAACATCAGGTTTTTAAATGATCTGGAAGCAAAATGATCGTTTTGAAACAATGTTTCAGACATGAATATTGTCTGCCCGTTGGTTTCCAGATAATCATAAAGTTCAGACTTCGTCCTGGCAATAGTTGCCACATCTCCAAATCCTTCGATATGCGCTTTGCCGATATTCGTGATCAAACCGGCTGTCGGTTCAGCAATCACACAGAGATCCCTGATCTCTCCTTCAGCGCTGGCTCCCATTTCTAATACCAGAAATTGATGATTCGCCCTTAAGCCAAGTAAAGTCAAAGGAACACCAATATGATTATTCAGATTACCGCGGGTAGCATGGACCACAAATTTTTGACTGATTACACTGGTAAGTAATTCCTTGGTGGTTGTTTTTCCATTCGTACCCGTAATTGCAAAAACGGGTATATCGAAGCGTTTCCGATGTATATTTGACAATTCTTGCAAGGCAGTCAATACATCATCAACTAGCAGATATTTATCATTTTTACACACGGAAGCATCATCAACGACAGCTAATAAAGCACCCGTTTCCAAAGCCTTTTTCGCATATTGATTGCCGTCAAAATTATCTCCCTTCAATGCAAAATATAACTGACCTTCAAGGAGCGAACGGGTATCGGTAGACACCCCCTTGCTTTTATCAAACCAATTGAGTAATTGCTGTATGTTCGTCATAAAATAATACTGAAAAGCTTAAGTTCAATTCAGAAAATTACAAAAAAATATCCCGATACTATGTTATAATACCAGGATATTCTGATTCCTGAGAAGTTAAATTACTTATATCTTCTTCTGGTTTCTTTTATTTTTCCAAAGGTCTGGCCTTCCGCATCTTCATTTCCTGTAGGACCTCCTACTCTAACCATAGCACATCTGAAACCAATTGTTCTGGTTCCAACCTCTTCATCTTTAAATCTTCTTGAACCAGGAGACAACCAATAAAGTCTGTCTTCCCATGATCCACCTTTGATTACTCTTGAATGATCATTTACCAATGAACTCTTACCATATCCGTAAGTAATAAATTCACCGTCACCATCTCTGTAGTTAACAACATCTCCCTTTTTATAGTTTTCTCGTGTTGCAACTTCTGCATCTTCAACTTGTCTGTACTGTAATCTACCCAGACTATCCTTTTCTATAGGCTTTCCGTTTTCATCCAGAATTTTCTGCTGAAATCTGTTTCCCCTGAAAGGATTCAAATCATGATCCTCAGCATCCCGGATAGTTGAACTTGTCAAATCTCTGAAAACGTCCTCGCACCATTCACTTACGTTACCAGCCATATGGTATAAACCATAATCATTTGGCAAGTATGACTTAACTGGAGCAGGAATAGAAGCATGGTCATTCAACCTACCGGCCATACCCATGTAATCTCCAGCTGATTTCTTAAAGTTAGCTAACAATTTCCCCTGGTGCTGGTCTCTTCTTTTATATCTTGGTGTGTGTCCGTCCCATGGATATATTCTTCTGTCAGTAATAAGTTCATCTTTTGAAGGCGCTTGCTTACCAATCAATGCCAAAGCAGCGTATTCCCACTCAGCCTCAGTTGGCAATCTATATTCAGGTAATAAAAGACCATCTTCAAATCTTACAGGTCTTTCACCACCTGTTACAAGATCAGGATAATTTTGTCTTACATTTCCTGTGTACTGATTATTTAAATCTGATTCAGTATTAAAGTTATCTGAGTTCGCCTGATCAGGACTTGGGTTCAAAACACCTCTTTCGATAAGTAACATTTCATTAACCCTGTTACCTCTCCATTTTGAGTAATCTTTTGCCTGCTTCCAGTTTACCCCTACTACAGGATAATCATCATAGGAAGGGTGTCTCAGATAGGTTTCTACGTATGGCTCATTGTACGCTAATTCTTCCCGCCATACCAACGTATCAGGTAAAGCATTGAGTCGAACTTCTGGATATGAAACGTACGTTTTTTTCAACCAATGTAAATACTCTCTGTATGCACTGTTTGAAACCTCCGTTTCATCCATATAGAAAGATGTTACTGTAACCCTTCTTGGAATATTGTTCCATTCGTAATTAACATCTTGGTCACTCAACCCCATTGTAAAGGTACCCCCTTCAATTAAAACAAGGTTTGGCCCGGTTATCTGACCTTGATAATCTAATTTTTCAAAACCTCCCCATTCAGGATCGTTGTAATTCCACCCAGTGTAATCGGACCTTTCTGCTTGCTTACATGCAGTAAACAGTAAGCTTCCTACGAGAAATAGTCCCAAAATTTTTGCGCTCAATTTCATTTTTTGAATGTTTTCTAATTAAACAAGTCGTAACCTTATTACTTAAGAACTGCCTGAGAGAAAAAAAATTATCTCATTTAACTAATAAAATCACCTAAAATTATTGTTATTAATTGTGATATTTTCAACTATTGCCTGTGCACGTAAAAATAAAGCCGGTCCAAGAATCTTTTTTAAAAATCATAATTCCTTAAATGAACCTTTTTTCAAGTTGCCAAAGATAAATAAAAAAAGTACTTCTAATAAAATTATACTATTATTAACCAACTTTTTTAAATCCTATCTAAATACCTCAAAACAGTCGCTGTATCTGTTCGGTTTCTCGAACCATTCTGAGTGATCAAAATTAATTATTAAACCCAATTCATGACTTCCGCCGGAACCAGTCGTTAATTTTGAAACTGTGAGATCGTAACTATAACCAATTTTATATAAACCGTTTTGAAATCCTACCGACATGATCACCGCATCCGGATTCTCAAAAACATATCGATACCCTACCCCTGCATAAATCGTGCCCATATCTAAAATCAGATTACCATTTATCTGATTCAAATTGGCCTGTCTTGCATATAGCAAACTCGGACTTAAAAACGTTGTTTTATGTAAAAAAGTATATGGCAATGAAAATTGCGCACCAATTTGTGCCGTATACCGATTTGATAAACCAATAGCATCATTAATTCCCGTATTCAGAAAATCATCATCCGGGGTATTGCCATGAGCAATGGAAATCCCTGCATAAAAATCGGGAGAATAATACAATATGCCCACAGATATATCAGGATAAAATAGCGTAAGATTATCCGGTTGCAGCTCTCCAGAAATCAATTTATCTCCATTCTTGTCCGTTGAACCATAAGCAGGATCCAGTTGATCCGGAAATATGAGTTTTTGCCAGTTGAGTCTTTTTTGAACCAGGGAAAAACCAAGCCCCATCTTAACATAGTTATCGTCTTTTATCCGCAGGCTGTATGAATAGTAACTTTCCATTCTGAGCGTGTTGATTATTCCATTGCCCGCCCTGTCGTTAAAAACCGCAAAACCAAGTCCTGAATTATATTTTTTAAAAAACTGATCATATGATAAAGAAACTGTATTATAGGCTAAATCAATCGAAGGCCATTGCATCCTTGAATTCAAATGGATCAAAGGAGCATAGGTGTTTCCGGCGAAGGCTGGATTAAATTGCATCGGTGCCATATGAAACTGAGAAAACAGCGGATCCTGCGCAATCCCTTGCACTCCCGCTATCCATCCAGACAATAAAATCAGTAGGACCAAAAAATATTTTCTAGTGTTTATCAACAATTGGGTCGTGTTTGTGTGTTTTATATATTAAATAGGTGTTTTTTTGACAAATCCTGACAATAATAATGCTAAATACTAATATTTAACGCTTTGAAAAGAAATTAGTTTTCTACAATACATTTTGAGTGTTAACGTTTTGATAACAAAATTTTTATTTTATTGAATTTATTTTAATGTACAATTTTCGAATTTTAACTTTCATACTTATTCTTTTTTATTTTCAGTCTTCAGAGGTTTCTGGTCAGGAAAAATTGCGTCTAAGCTTTACTGAAAAAATTAATTGGGATGAAATAAATTCTAATCCGGATCAGTTTGCATCAACTCAATATTTCCCACAGACTTTTGAAAATGCTGACTATACCGGAGACAATTTTAGAATGCCCGTTTTTAGCCTGCGAATTCCATTGGAGACTTATGGAGAAATCAATTGCACGATTAGAAACACTACATCAAAATCTTTTGACAACATTCCTCCTGCCTGGTCAGAATTATTTGAAGAATCATGGCAACTAAAAGCAAACATCCAAGTTCAGAATCAAGAAAATTATGCCGTAATTGAATTGATCCCCATCATGCTGAAAAACGGCCTGTTTTTAGGATTGGAGCAATTTACAATTGATATAGAACTGGCAGTGTCAAATCTTTCGAATAATAGAAATGGGGAGTACACAATGTTTTCAGCTTTGATGGATGGTACCGTTTATAAAATTCCAATTATTCAAAACGGAATGTATAAAATTGATAAAAACTATTTACTCCAGCAGGGAATAGATATCAATGAGGTGAATCCCGTCCATCTGCAATTGTTTGGGAATGGGGGTGGCCCTTTACCCGAACTTCTGGCTAAAAACCGAATTGATGACCTGCACGAGAACCCGATGCAGTTTTATGGCAACGGAGATGCTATTTTTGATGACAATGAGTATTTTGTTTTTTATGCAGAAGGGGCAGATGTATGGGAATATGATTACGAAACGGATCAATACGATTTTATCAAAAATATTTATGACCGGGAAAATTATTACTTCCTGAAAGTCGGAAACGAACCTGGTAAGAGAATTAGTGCAGGCGAATCCGTTGGCGGCGTAACTTATTTTTCTGCACAATCTGACGTCAATCAGGTGCATGAACGCGAACTAACGAATCTTTTAGCCCAATATGACCATACGGAAGGAACCGGACAGGTTTGGTACGGAGAGAGTTTTTTCAGTACAAAAACGCAGCAGTTTGCATCCTTTTTTGATTTCGATGGAATGATCCCCACTGAACCTATGCACATCAAAGCATCCATGGCCGCAAGGAACAGCAATAGTTCTACTTTTTCACTAACCGTAAATAATACGAAACTCTCAAAATCCATCAATGGAGTCAATCTTGCAAGTCCTGAATTGCAATATGCAAGGCATAGTACTTTCGATGAAGAAATTTTACTGGGTTAGCAGGCCAATAAAATAGAAGTGAGCACAACTGCTTATCAGGCATGGCTTGACAAGATCAGCATTTCTTTCAGAAGATTTAGTAAATTGGAAAATACCCCCCTAATTCTTGAGGATAAATTCTCTCTGCTTCACCAAAAAAGTGGTTTGATTCTTCAACATGCAGATGACAACTTTCAGCTTTGGGATATTTCTGACCCGATAGAACCAACCAGCATCCCGCTTAAAAAAGAAGGAGGAGAAAATTATAGTTTCACTTATACGTCTCAGTCACTTAAACGATTTATTGCTTTTAAACCGGACCAGATGCCTGTTTATCCAGGCAATGCAAAAAAAATAGACAATCAGAACATACATGAAATTTTTGATGCTGAAATGCTGATCATATATCACAAAAATTTCTTAGAAGCGGCAGAAAAACTGGCGGAACACCGACGGAATTTTAGCAATTTAAACGTAAAAACAGTTGATATAGAAGCGATTTACAATGAGTTTTCTTCCGGCAGGCAAGATCCGACTGCCATCCGGAATTTTGCAAAAATGGTTTATGACAGAAATCCTGAGCTTAAATTTTTACTGTTATTCGGGGATGGTTCTTACGATTACAAATCTATTTTGAACACGAACAATAATGATAATTTCATACCGGTTTACGAAACCAAACAATCTCTGAATCCGATCAGTGGTTATGTGTCAGATGACTATTTTGCTTTATTATCGGATAATGAAGGAGCTTATCTCGAGGGTGACATGGACATTAGTATAGGCCGTCTCCCGGTCAGGAATACGGCACAGGCATACAATATCGTCAATAAGATCATTAATTACGAAACATCTCCGACCAATGATGGTGAGTGGCAAAACAGAATTGCGCTTATCGCAGATGATGAAGATTTTTCCAAACACCTTGACCAAACGGAAACCATTAGTAAAAAAATCGCCGAGAATCACCCGATCTTTAATCTGGAAAAAATATACCTGGATGCTTTTCAAC
>Ga0102814_10000476_pt1 | contig 29223 bp, 28 predicted proteins | sample ColrivemetaGS741_FD_79112 | JGI IMG/M metagenome (GOLD analysis project Ga0102814, IMG submission 79112) | Estuarine microbial communities from the Columbia River estuary - Flood tide ETM metaG S.741 | ecosystem: Environmental > Aquatic > Marine > Intertidal zone > Estuary | place: USA...
CGCTTTGTTTATTACCAGTAAATCAGCCACTTCCATTATGCCGCGTTTTATGCCTTGCAGTTCGTCTCCACCTCCCGGATTTAGCAGCAACACGAAAAAATCAGCTAATTGTTTTATTTCCGTTTCTCCTTGGCCTACGCCCACACTTTCTATCATAATGTGCGTGTAACCAGCAGCTTCACAAAGCAACATCGCTAGTCTTGTGTTTTTGGCTAAACCACCCATTTGGCTACCACTTGCTGTAGGGCGAATATACGAACGATTATGAGTACTTAAATTACTCATTCTTGTCTTGTCACCCAAAATACTACCGCCGCTTATGCTGCTGCTTGGGTCTATGCTCAACACGGCTAGTTTTAGTTTTTCATCTTTTAATAATTCTAATCCCGCAGCTTCTATAAACGTACTTTTTCCTGCACCTGGAGTTCCGGTTATGCCTATTCTAAACGAGTTGGGCTGTGGTCCGAAGTGCTCAATAATTTCCAAAGCCAAGTTGCGTTGCTCGGGCAATGTGCTTTCTGCCAAGGTAATAGCCTTGCTTAAAGCTCGCGTGTTGCCTTTTTGTATGGCTTCAATTAATTGAGATTTGGATTCTTTCATTACTCCTGATAAAAAACGCGATTCACTCGCTCACTTACGTTGGTTAATATTTCATACGGAATGGTTCCAATGGCTTTGGCCAATTCTTCCACCCTTGGATTATCACCAAAAATAAGAGCCTCGTCGCCTTCTTGGCAATCAATTTCGGTAACATCGCACATCGTCATATCCATGCACACATTTCCCACTACTTTGGCATATTTTTCATTGATTACAAAACCACCCTTTCCTTGACTAAAAAGGCGGTTATACCCATCGGCATAGCCCACGGCTATTATGGCAATTTTACGGTTTGTTGTTGCCGCATCGTGCTGGCCATAACCCACGCCATCACCAGCTTGTACTTCCTTTATTTGGGTAATGTACGATTTAAATGTGCTTACCGGTTGTAGCTCATTTGCAGCACTTTTAGACGATATGCCGTACAAACCAATGCCTAAGCGAACCATGTTCAACACACCGTTCGGAAATCTTTCCATTCCGGCAGTGTTGCTTATGTGTTTTATAACGTTGATGTCGAGTGCCGCCTCTATTTCAGAACAGATAGTTTTAAAATCCTCAATTTGTTTCAGAGTAAAATTATCCTTATCGGGTTCGTCGGCAACGGCTAAATGGCTGTAAACCGAAACAATTTCGAGCGAAGTGTCGGTTTGCAGTTCAGCAATCAGTTTTTTCACATCCTTGTTTTCAAAACCTAAACGATGCATTCCGGTATCAAATTCCAAGTGAATTTTAATAGGATGATTTTTCACTTTTTCTAAACTAGCGAAAGAGTAAATAGCTGGCTGAATGTTTTGTTCTAAATATGGATCAAGATGATTTAGATCGGGATTCAACACCATAATCGGTAAGCTTATTCCCGCTTTTCGCAGTTCAATTGCCTCGTCGGTGTAGGCTACACCCAAATAATCTATGTGGTTAAATTCTAGTAATTTAGCAATTTGAAAGCCACCGCTTCCGTAAGCAAGAGCTTTTACCATTGCCATAACTTTGGTTTTTGGTCCGATGTTTTTCTTTACTACATTTAGGTTATCTTGTAAACGAGTTAAATTCACTTCCAAAACCGTTTGATGCGTTTTGGTACGTAGTTTATCGGCAATTTTTTCGAAGGAGAAATGCCGAGAACCTTTTAAAAGTATGGTTTGATTTTTAAGTTGAAAGAATGAAAAAGTTGTAATAAAGGATGGAGTATCTTTATAAAATTCTGCTGACAGTTTAAAACAACCGCGTTGTTGCATTATTCGACTGCCAATGCCTATCAATCGTGTAATTTTATGGTTTTGCAGTAAATTGTTTAGCTGTGTATACAGCACTTCGTCCGTTAAATGGCTTTGGGTTATTTCCGATAGAATTACGGTAGTTTCTCCAGCAGGTTGCTGTTGTTTAAGAAAATCCAATGCCATTGCTACCGACTGAAAATCAGCATTGTAATAATCTAAAATAAGCTGATTTCCATTGTTGCCGTTTACTTGTTGCAAACGCATATCAATGGTGGGTAAATGCAGTAGATTTGGGAGTATGTTCTTCATCTGCATTCCTAAAACCAAACAAGTGCACAGTGCATTAAAAGCATTTTCTACTGAAGCCGTATCGCGAAATGGAAGTGCAATTACATAAGTCTTATTCTCAAATTCTACAGTAAATTTATTCGCATTTCGGTTGGTTATTTTTACTTGGCAATCTCCTGTTTCTCCCCAAAGGAACAAAGTTTTGTTTAAGAGCTTTAAACTATTTACTACCAGCGAGTTGTAATTGTTACAAACAACTACTTTGCAGGATTTGAATAGCGATAATTTTTCATTGAGCTTTTGTTGTGTTGTAGCAAAATGAGCATCGTGAGCATCGCCTAAATGGGTAAAAACACCAACAGTTGGTTTTATTATTTCAGCTAGATTTCCCATTTCAATTGGTTTGGAAATCCCTGCTTCAAAAACGCCTAATGTGTGGTTTTTATTTAACCCCCAAACCGACAAAGGCACGCCAACTTGCGAATTATAACTTTTTGGATTTTTACATACAGAAAACTCGAAACTTGCTAAAAACGCAATCCATTCTTTTACAATCGTTTTCCCATTACTCCCTGTAATTCCAACAAGAGGTATTTCGAATTGCTTCTGATGAAAAGCAGCTAATTTTTGTAAGGCAGTCAGACTATTTTCAACCAATATATAGTTGCAGGCCACGGTTGGTATTTGAGTTACAACAACTGCTTTTACTCCCTGATTTACAGCGTTTTCTACAAAATTGTTGCCATCATTCTTATCTGTTTTTATAGCAAAAAAAAGTGATGTTTGGGGCGATTGAATTTTACGACTATCAATGCACAATTCACTTATAGTAGTCGATTTATCGCCAACTAGTTTTCCGTTAATGCAATCAGCTATTTGTGCTAAGGTGTACAAGTGAGTACAAAAGTAGAGATTATGTACACTAATTTAGCAGCCTGTAACCGTCTGTTATTGGAAAAGAAAAATTATACACCAACAGAAGCACGTTCTAAAATTGCCAAGTACTGTGCTTATCAGGAAAGATGCCACCAAGAAGTGCGAGACAAATTGTACAGTTTTGGACTGTATAAAGATGATGTAGAACAGCTGATTTACGAGTTAATTCAGAACAACTTTATAAACGAAGAACGTTTTGCCATTGCATATACCAGAGGGAAATTTAATTACAAAAAGTGGGGAAGAAACAGGATACGGCAAGAATTGAAACTGCGGAAAATATCTGATTTCTGCATAAAAAAAGGAATGCAAACTATTGATGATGAGGTGTATGAAGAGACACTTTTAGCATTGTTGGAGAAGAAAATAGCAAGTTTAAAAAGCTTAAAAGGATATCAGAAAAATTACAAAGCCGCTCAGTTTGTAATCGGCAAAGGGTATGAATCGGACATTGTTTGGTCCATCATTAAATCAAAAATTTCAGAAAACATATGATTGAACAACAACTAAACATACCAAGCCCTTGTCATCAAATAGAAGCAGATTGGCTAAAAAAAGCAGATGTAAAATTGTGGTTGAAAAGAGATGATTTAATTCATCCTATTATCTCTGGCAACAAATGGAGAAAACTTTCTGGAATTTTAGCCAATTATAAAACAGAGGAATACAAAAGTATCACCACTTACGGAGGGGCATATTCCAATCATTTGGTTGCAACAGCTTGTGCTACCGCTATTTGGGGCATACAGAGTAAAGCGATTATTCGTGGAGAGGAAATTAAGGAGCTAAGCCCCGTTTTGCAATTGTGCAAATTGTACGGAATGCAACTGGAGTTTGTAAGCAGAGAAGAATATAAAAATGCCAAAAGAGAAACAGGAATAGTAGACGAAGTGCTTTTTGTGCCAGAAGGCGGTGCTTGCAGCGAAGGAACTATTGGATGCAAGACTATTTTAGCGGAAGAGAATTTAGAACAGTTTTCCAAAGTATTTGTGTCTTGCGGAACAGGAACCACCCTTGCCGGTATGGCGAATTATCTAAAGCAAAAAAACAGCAATGTTTCCTTAATTGAAATTCAAGTGCTAAAAGGTAAAGACTATATTAAGAACGATTTAGCAAACAATTTCAGCATAACCAACGCAACTGTTTTTGATGAATTTCACTGTGGAGGTTACGCTAAAACTAATGCAGAGCTTGTTAATTTTATAAAGGACTTTGCCAAACAAACAGGAGTCTTGTTAGATCCTATTTACACGGGAAAAATGATGTTGGCAATAAAGAAGTTGATTGAAAGCGACGAGATAACAAGTGGTGAGAAAATTTTAGCCATCCACACAGGAGGACTAACGGGCTGGTTTGGTAAATACCGAGAATTGAATTTATAATTTAGTAGCTACAAATCCTGTCATTTCTAAGAAAGTGTAACCATCTCCAGCAGTGTGTAAAACGGTAATGGTTTTTACGAATTTGCCAATATCATCGTGCGAGTCGTACTCGACAGAAACAAAGCCTTTTTGCCCAGGCTTAATTAATACTTGAGTCCACTCGGAAGAGGTGCAACTGCAATCAGGCACAACAGAAATTATCTCCAAATCATCGGTCCCTGTGTTGGTAAAAGAAAATTTCTTTTGTACGATTTGCCCTTGGTTAATACTGCCTAACTCCAAGGTTAGTGTATCAAATGTTATTTCAGCCAAAAGTTCAATAGTATCTGCAGTTATGGGCGTTTCTTGCTTTACCTCAGGCACTTTAATTACAGTTGTTTCTTGTTTCAATAAATCCAAAGAGCTTACCGTATCGTTTTCTAACTTTAGTGCTTCTAGTTTATCAAGCTTATTTAAAATAGTTTCCATATCCTTACTATCTGTTTGAGCGAAGGCAGAAAACAGCATTGTAAGAAAGAAAAGAAAGATTAGTGTTCTCATAAATTTTGGCAAAAATAAAAACCCCTGCTAATGCGAGGGGTTTTTTAAGTATTCATTTTAAATTAAGTGTAAAATTTTTATTCAGGATTTACTACAGTTGGAGAAACTGGGGCTTTAGCCTGATTCACGTTTCCTCTAATAGTAAGGTAGTCAGTACCTCCTTCGCCATTATGGGTTACCGTTATTGTTTTTGTAAAATTACCTGGTCTTCCTTTAGAGTTGTAAATAGCCGTTACCGTTCCTTCTTTTCCCGGTGCAATTGGCTCATTTGTCCATTTTGGTGTAGTACAGCCGCAAGATGCTACCACGTTATTTAAAACTAAAGGGGCATTTCCAGTATTTTTAAAAGTAAAGGTAACCGTTGCTTGTACACCTTCTTCTATATTTCCAAAATCGTGTGATGTTTTTTCAAGTGTAAATTTTGGTGCTGCATCGCTAGTTAAAGCTGCTTTGCCATTGGTTTGTGCAGAGCTAACCATAGTTGCTCCAAAAACCAACGTTGCAAGTAGAATTAAGTTTTTCATTCAGGTTGTTTATTAGTAAAAATTATTGTCTGATATATAGATATCAAATTGAATGCCAAAATGGTTTATTCTTAAAAATATTGACAAACAAACTTAGCTAAAACCTTGCTTACTCTATGTAAATCACAGCATTAGGGTATAAAAAAATAAAGCCCATTGCAAGTGCAATGGGCTTTATCAAAAGTTTTTAGTGTAAAATTTTTTATTCAGGATTTACTACAGTAGGAGTAACTGGAGCAGGAGCTTGTGTTACATTACCTCTAATAGTTAAAAACTCAGTTCCACCTTCGCCATTGTGAGTTACCGTAATAGTTTTTGTAAAGTTTCCTGGTCTTCCTTTAGAATTGTAAATAGCAGTAACAATTCCTTCCTGTCCTGGAGCTACTGGCTCTTTAGTCCATTTTGGAGTTGTACATCCGCAGCTAGCTTTCACACTATTTAAAACTAAAGGGGCATTTCCTGTGTTTTTAAATGTAAATGATACAGTTGCTTGCACACCTTCTTCAATGTTTCCAAAATCGTGCGACGTTTTTTCAAGTGTAAATTTAGGAGCTGCTTCCGTGCTCAATGTTAATTTGTTTCCGTCTGTTTGAGCACTACTGTATGTAGAAACTCCTAAAACTAAAGCTAATAGTAAGATTAAATTTTTCATTTGTATTTTATAATTATTTTGTGTCAAAATTAAAGTTCGCATTAGTATAAACAAATACAATGCCAAAATAAATTGTAATGTATTTACGTTATATCACCTGAAACTCGGCTTTCTTTTCTCAATAAACGCAGCAGTTCCTTCTTTAAAGTCAGTTGTTTCAAAGCTTTTGGCAAAACTGTCTATTTCATATTTAAAACCGTCTTTATTTCCATACAATGCATTTGTACACTTTATTACTTCTGCAATAGCCATAGGGGATTTTGTTGCTAATTTACCTACATATGCTATGCAAGTCGGCATTAATTCCTCCGAACTTACCACTTTAGTGACCAATCCATAGCTTAAAGCAGTAGGGGCATCAATCATATTGGCACTAATTAGCATTTCTAACGCTCTGCCTTTGCCTACTATTTGAGCCAAACGTTGCGTTCCTCCATATCCTGGAGGTACACCAAGATTCACTTCTGGTTGACCAAATTTGGCGTTTTCGCTAGCCATACGTATGTGGCAAGCCATGGTTAACTCGCATCCACCGCCTAATGCAAAACCGTTTACCGCGGCGATTACCGGTATTTCACTTTCTTCAATGGAATCAAAAACACGGTGTCCGCTCGCACTCATTTCTTTTGCCTTTGCTTCGCCAAAGTTGGCAAACTCGCTAATATCTGCACCAGCCGCAAATGCTTTATTTCCTTTTCCGGTAAGAATAATTCCCCTAACTGACCTTTCTTTATTCAAACGAGCAACTTCTTGCCCAATTTCTTGAATTAACTCAATATTTAGAGCGTTCATTTTATCTTCACGGTTTATGGTGATGATTTGCACTAGCCCGTGATTTTCTGAAAGTATGTTGTTGTACATATTGGGGCAAATTTAAGGTTAAGTCTAAAATTAAGCCTAAAGTTAGTTTAAAATGAAAAGTGTTTGAATTCTGCTCTTGCTAGATTTAAGCTTAGAATTAGACTTAATCTTGAATACTTATTCGACCAACTCCAGCTGGCAATTAATAGCTATAGAGACTTCTGGCCATAGTTTTGAAATACCATCCTCGCCTTTGTGAAGATCTTCGCATTCGTTGTTTAGTGCAGCAAGTCCTGCTTCGGCATTCCAGTCGGGTGTATTTACATTGGCAATTATTTCCAAAACATTATCCTTTACGGTATAGTTAGCTTCCACAGGTTTGGTAACGCCATTCATGGTTATGCTGATATACGCTTTTTCTGCGTTTGCAGAGTCTACAGTGGCTAGTATTTCGTTAGGTACAGAGAATTTACCAAATAAAAATGCTACAATTTTAGGGTCGCGAATTTCGTTGTTAGAGTTTACGGATGCAGTACTAATATTGATCTTTGTGTTTGCTAGCAGCTCTATAATTGTTCCCGATGTTTTCTCACTATTAATAGAGATTGAATCGAACGAACCATTTACGCCAATACGTTGGGTAGTTTTATATGCCGTCCATTGCAAGGCAATAGAGTCTGTATTTATTGAGTAGATTTTTTCTTTTTCTTGTGATTTTACTTCACTTGTTTCAGTATTGTTTTTTGGAGTGCAAGACGACAACATGCCGAATATTAAAGCGGTAAAGACGGTGAAAATTAATGTATTTTTCATGGCAGCTAAACTAGCTCTAATTACTTGATTAGAATGTTATTCAGGTCACATGTAATAACACACTGAGTTATCAAGCACCTAAAATTTTACCTTTGCCCCAATGCAATTGGATAAAACACTAGCGTTTGATGAGTTTGCAAAAGCGAGCTTGGCAGATTGGAAAGCAAAAGCAACCAAAGATTTAAAAGGAAAAAGCTTAGCAGAATTGGCGTATACAACTTCCGAAGGGCTGGAATTGGAACCTTATTATACCGAGGAAAACAGTGAGTTATGTGTTAATATTCCTAAAGTAGATTGGAAAATAGTACTTGTAGCAAATGAAAAGCTAGAGGGAGTAGACAAAACAATTGAAAGTTTAAATGAACTTGGGCAAGATGGCGGAAGGTTAGCATTAGAAAATCTTTCAAAGGTTCAAACACCAAAAGTTTTTTTCGAAATCGGCACCAAGTTTTACGAAAACGTAGCCAAACTAAGAGCCCTTAGAATCACCAATCCAGATACGGAAATAAACGTAGTAATTCCACCTTCAGAAGATGAGTTTGAATATAACAATTTAGTTCGTCAAACCATTGCAGCTACTTCTGCTATTATAGGTGGAGCAAAGCACATTTGCATTTTACCTTTTAATGGAGAAAGCACGGAGAAAGGGCTACGCTTGGCAAAAAATATTTTGCTTTTACTTAAGAACGAAAGCCATTTTGCCGAAATACAAGATGCCGCAAGCGGAAGTTGGTTTTTAGAAAAATTAACCGGTGCTTATTTGGAGAAAATGGGAGAGGGGAGTTTTAAAAGTCTAACATCTAGCGTCTCTAGTCTAACATCTGTTGAGATGGGACAAGGAAACCAACCCGGAATAGCACCCTACCTCCGGGGTCCGTATTCTACAATGTATGCTATTCGTCCGTGGACGATAAGACAATATGCGGGATTTAGCACGGCAGAAGCAAGTAATGCTTTTTACAGAAGAAACTTAGCTGCAGGTCAAAAAGGACTTTCGGTAGCGTTCGACTTGGCTACACACAGAGGATACGATAGTGACCACCCACGTGTAACAGGCGATGTAGGAATGGCGGGAGTAGCTATTGATAGCATCGAAGATATGAAAGTGTTGTTTAATGAAATTCCATTAGGCGATATTTCGGTAAGTATGACGATGAATGGTGCTGTGTTACCCATTTTGGCTTTTTATATAGCTGCCGCGAAAGAAGAAGGTGTAGCTGAAGTTGAGTTAGCAGGTACTATTCAAAACGATATTTTGAAGGAGTTTATGGTTAGGAATACGTATATCTATCCACCGGGTCCAAGTATGCGAATTATTTCCGATATTTTTAAATACACTTCAGCAAACATGCCTAAGTTTAACAGCATTAGCATTTCAGGCTACCATATGCAAGAAGCCGGAGCAACACCAGAATTGGAGCTGGCTTACACCATAGCCGACGGTCTAGATTACGTAAGAACTGGAATAGAGGCGGGTTTAGCTATAGATGATTTTGCTCCACGACTTTCATTCTTTTGGGGAATTGGGATGAACTTTTACAAAGAAATAGCCAAAATGCGAGCGGGCAGGTTGCTTTGGGCAAAACTGATAAAACAGTTTAATCCTACCAACGACAAATCAATGGCATTGAGAACACATTGTCAAACCAGTGGCTGGAGTTTAACTGAGCAAGATCCATATAACAATGTTGCAAGAACAACAATAGAGGCATTGGCAGCTGTTTTTGGTGGAACGCAAAGTTTGCACACCAACAGTTTTGACGAAGCGATTGCCTTACCAACCGACTTTAGTGCTAAAATAGCTCGAAATACGCAGAAAATTATACAACAAGAAACAGATATTACCAAAATAATTGACCCTTGGGGTGGCAGTGAAATAGTAGAAAAGTATACGCAAGAACTAGCAGAAAAAGCTTGGGAGTACATTCTTGAAATAGAAGAATTAGGCGGAATGGCAAAAGCCATAGAAAGTGGCATTCCTAAAATGCGAATAGAAGAATGTGCAGCAATAAAACAAGCAAATATCGATTCGGGTAAAGAAATTATTTTAGGGGTAAACAAGTTTAAAACAGATGAAAAGGCGGATTTTGACATTCTCGAAGTAGACAATAAAAAGGTTCGAGACGGGCAGATATCAAGATTGAATCACACCAAAGAAAATCGTAATGAAGTCAAAGCCCAAGAGTTATTGAAAAAACTGGAAAATGCGGCAAGAGGAAATGAAAATTTACTAGAAATTTGCGTAGAAGCGGCAGAAGCCAGAGTTACATTAGGTGAAATGTCGTTAGCTTTGGAAAATGTATTTGGTAGATACCAAGCACAAAATGCCACCATAAGCGGCGTATATTTAAAGGAAGTGCAAAACGACGAAAAAGTAATATTAGCCCGAAAATTAGCAGATGAATTTGCTAAAAAAGATGGAAGAAGACCGCGTATTTTAGTGGCAAAAATGGGCCAAGATGGACACGATAGGGGTGCGAAAATTATTGCTACCGCGTTTGCAGACTTAGGTTTTGATGTGGATATAGGGCCATTGTTTCAAACACCTGCAGAAGTGGCAAAGCAGGCAATGGAAAACGATGTGCATATTTTAGGTGTATCATCTTTAGCCGCAGGCCATAAAACCCTTATGCCGGAAGTTGTGCTAGAACTTAAAAAGCAGGGAATGGATGATGTAATAGTTGTAGCTGGTGGCGTAATTCCAGAGCAGGATTATCAATATTTATTTGATAACGGAGTGGACTTTGTGTTTGGTCCAGGAACAGTAATAGCCGAAGCGGCTACCGACATATTGAAAAAACTTAACTAATATTTCAATAGCCAAGTCAAGAAACTCGCATATAGTAGGACTGAATTGCTGCATTTTAAGACAATTTATTCGTTACGTGCATTATGTTTGGTACTTTAAATAATTCCAACATTTACTACAATTTTTTAAGTGGTTGTCAGTTATAAGATTAAAGTAACTTTATACATTGTAGCTTTGAACAATAATAGAACCACATGAAAAAAGGAAGAAACATAGCAATTTTGGTAGCACTAGCTGCAGGTTTGCCATTGTTATTTCAAGCAACTAGAGTAGAACCAGACAAAACATCTATATGCAATGCCGATAAACTGACATGTTTAGAAGAGGAGTATGTGGAAATGCCAGAAATTGATACTGCCAGAATTATTCAAGGTGCAGTAGCAGAGGCTCAGGATAAGTTTAAAGAAGAATTTTTATCAAATTTATCTGGTAAAAAATTATGGGGAATTGATATATCAAAGTATCAGCAAAACGTAAATTGGCATGTGATGGTTAAAAGAAACAAGCCAGATTTTGTTTTTGTAAAGGCCACAGAAGGCACTACTATAGTAGATAAGATGTATGCAAACCACAAGCGAAATCTAGAAAAACATGACGTTTTGCATGGTGCGTATCACTTTATGAGCTTTTCGAGTAGCGGCAAACAACAAGCTCTTAGTTTTATAAAACACGCCAAATTAGGCAAAGGAAATATGGTTCCAGTTTTAGACGTGGAGTATACCAACCGTAGAATGCCGAGTAAACGTAAAGTAATTGCGGAGATAACGAGTTTTTGTAAAACTATAGAAAATCATTACGGCGTAAAACCGATTATATACACTCACCCTCACTTATACAATAATTACCTTAGAGGCAAATTTGATGATTATCCTCTTTGGATTTGTGATTACGGAAATAGACCAAGAGTAGATTGGGCAATTTGGCAACATACTAGTAAGGCGAGGCTTCATGGATTTCAAGGGAGAGTGGACAAAAACGTAATGAAATCTGACGTTAGAACGTTGGAGTCTTTGGTAATGTTGTAATTAACTAAACCGCCACAGGAGCACTTATCCTTGGGTGCGGATTGTAGTTTTCCAACTCGATATCATTAAAGTCAAAGTTGAAAATCGATTTTATTTCAGGATTTAATTTTATAGATGGATAGGACCTAGGTTCTCTGCTCAATTGCTCTTTTACTTGCTCAAAATGGTTAGAATAAATATGAGCATCGCCAAAAGTATGTACAAATTCTCCTGCTTCTAAACCACATTCTTGTGCCATCATTAAGGTAAGCAATGCATAACTAGCAATGTTAAACGGTACACCCAAAAATAAATCGGCACTGCGTTGGTACAATTGGCAGCTCAATTTTCCGTCAGCTACATAAAATTGAAATAAGCAATGGCAAGGCGTTAAAGCCATTTGGTCTAACTCAGCCACATTCCAAGCGTTTACAATCATTCTTCGGCTGTCTGGATTCTTTTTTATGGTATCCAATACGGTTTGAATCTGATCATATGTTTTACCATTTGCTCCTTCCCAACTTCGCCATTGTTTGCCATATACAGGTCCTAAATCACCATTCTCATCTGCCCACTCATTCCAAATTTTTACCCCATTGTCTGTTAGGTATTTTATATTGGTATCGCCTTTTAAGAACCACAACAGTTCGTACACTACAGATTTCCAATGTACTTTTTTAGATGTAATTAAGGGAAAAGATTTGCTTAAATCAAAACGAAGCTGTCCTCCTAAAACACTCACGGTTCCAGTACCTGTTCTATCTGTTTTGGCGGTTCCATTTTCAAAAACATATTTCAAAAAATCTTCGTATTGCTGCATTAGCTACAAAAAACGCCTTTTTACTTGAAAATAAATGTTGTTAAAATGCTGCATTCTCAACAATATTTTCACTTGGTTGTTTAGTTTTGCGAAGCATTATACAAAAAATAGAAAATGGCAGTTGCAATAAGATTACCTAGAATGAGTGATACAATGGAAGAAGGTACCATTGTAAGTTGGTTTGTGAAAGTAGGTGATAGTGTAAAATCAAGTGAAATGATAGCGGACGTAGAAACCGATAAGGCAACTATGGAGCTAGAAAATTTTGAAGTGGGTGAAGTATTACATTTAAATGTAGCTGAAGGGGAAACGGTTCCTGTGGAAACAGTAATCGCTATTATCGGAAAAAAAGGGGAAGATTTTCAGCACCTTTTATCAGAAGCACCTGCAGCACCTGTGGAAGAAAAAGAAGTGGCTCCCGCAGCTAGTTCTCCTGCGGTTGCACCAGAACCAGCAATTGCAACACCAGTAGCTGAGCAACCTACTACACATAGCAATGGAAAAGTATTTGCTTCTCCTCTTGCTAAAAAAATGGCTGAGGATAAAGGTATAAACCTTGCAGCTATAGCTGGAAGCGGAGATAACGGAAGAATTGTTAAAAGAGATATAGAGAATTACACCCCAGCGGTTCAATCTGCGGGAGTAGCAGCAGTAAGTGGCGTAGAAAGTTACGACGATGTGCCTATTACGCAAATGCGTAAAACAATTGCAAAGCGATTAGCAGAAAGCAAGTTTACGGCTCCTCATTTTTACTTAACTAAAGAAATAAAAATGGATGCCGTAATGGAAGCTCGCAAGCGAATGAACGAGTACAGCGAGAATAAAATTTCTGTAAACGACCTTGTTGTAAAGGCAGTAGCTGTTGCATTAAAAAAACACCCAAATGTTAATTCTGCTTGGTTAGGCGATAAAATAAGACGCAATCACCACGTGCACGTTGGTGTGGCTGTAGCAGTAGAAGATGGTTTATTAGTGCCAGTTATTCGTTTTGCTGATACAAAAACACTTTCGCAAATAGGCACTGAAGTAAAAGACTTAGCCGGAAAAGCTAAAAATAAAGAATTGCAACCTAAAGATTGGGAAGGCAACACATTTACTATTTCTAACTTAGGAATGTTTGGAATAGATGAGTTTACGGCCATTGTAAATCCACCAGACGCGTGTATTTTAGCGGTAGGTAGTTCTAAAGAAACCGTAATTGTAGAAAATGGTGTAATGCGAGCAGGAAACGTAATGAAAGTAACCCTAAGCTGCGACCACAGAGTGGTAGACGGTGTAACGGGAGCTAAGTTTTTACAAACCTTCCAAGAGTTGTTGGAAGAGCCAGTAAGGTTGCTAATCTAATTGCGAATAAAACGCTTATTTTTTACTTTCAATCTTTACAGAAGTCATTGTAAGTGAACCTCCTATGGGTTGGTCGTTGAACAAACTAACTTCTTCATTCGGTTCTTTTAAGGCTAAGGTATAAAGCAGCGGCAAATAGTGTTCTGGCGTTGGTATAGCTAAGTCAAAAGCTCTACCTTGTTGCTTAAAATTAATTAACTCTTGATGATTGCTATCTAAAATGTGCTTTTTCATTTTTTCACTAGCTTCAATAGCCCAATCATAGGCATAGGGTTCTCCATTTAGTTTATCCCAAGCTACCATTCCTAAATTATGAACTAAGTTGCCGCTGCTTACGATTAAAACTCCTTTGTTTCGTAAAATGGCAATTTCTTTGGCAAGGTCGTAATGATATTGGGCAGGTTGAGTATAATCTATACTCATTTGAATAACAGGAACATCCGCATTAGGATATAAATGTTTAATTACACTCCAAGCACTGTGGTCTAAACCCCATTTTTCATCTAACCCAATAGCTGTGCTGGTAATTAGTTGCTTAGTTTCTTTGGCCAAAGTTGGGTTTCCTGGTGCCGGATATTGCACATCGAACAATGCCTGAGGAAAACCACCAAAATCGTGAATAGTGCGTGGATTTTGCATGGCAGTTACGAAAGTTCCTTTAGTTTCCCAGTGAGCAGAAATGCATAAAATTGCTTTGGGTTTTACCAGCTCTTTTCCTAATTGTCTAAAAGATGCCACAAACTCATTTTCTTCAATGGCATTCATTGGGCTTCCATGCCCTAAAAATAACACAGGCATTTTTTCGGAAATAGTATTGGCATTTGCTAATGTATTTAAGGCACTTAGTTTCATTGTTTTTGATAGCACAGGCAATAACGCTAATAGTTTTAAAAATTCGTTTCATTTATTAAACGGGTTTGCACCTAAATTTTTCTACAAAGAATTTGACACAAACATAGGTGCGTTTTTTGGAGTTAATTTAGGCTTTTGTTAATCCAATGTAAAATAGGCGTAAAAGCAAAATGCCCTCGCTTAGCAACAAGGGCATCTCACCTAAAACATTATGAAAAATACAAATTTGAATAAAACGATTACAGCACTGGCATTGCCGCCGTCGTTCTTATCTTATGTCAATGGTTATTCTCCATGCATCCAAGATTTCTTGGTTAGAAGCTCATCTTCACTTTCTACATGGTCCTCATCTGGTATACAGCAATCTACAGGGCAAACAGAGGCACATTGCGGCTCTTCGTGAAAGCCTTTACACTCCGTACATTTATCTGCAACTATATAGTAAAATTCATCCGAAGCAGGATCATTCATATTTGTCGCATCAAATGAAAGTCCTTTAGGAGTAACTACAGCACCACTTAAATTTGTTCCTTCGGAAAAAGCCCAAGGAGTATCTGGTTCATAAATTGCGTTGTTCGGACATTCCGATATACATGCATCACAATTTATACATTCGTCAGTTATTCTAATTGCCATAATTTTAGTTGTTTATCGTAGGCAAAGGTATCATCATATTGAGTTAAGACCCTATGACATCAATCACGGAGTCTTATGAAATTAGTCAGCCAGCACGGGCTTTTATCATTCTACATTTGAACTGTACTTTATAATTATAAAAATACACCCTAAAGATATGAATGATGTAAAAATACCAGAAGCGTTAGAAACAGTAGTTGTTCGCTTTGTAGGAGATTCTGGAGACGGTATGCAACTAACAGGTACTCAGTTTACCGATACTTCAGCAATGTTTGGAAATGATGTAGCTACATTCCCTAATTATCCTTCAGAAATAAGGGCCCCACAAGGTAGTTTATATGGTGTTTCTGGATTTCAGGTACACATTGGTAGTGTAGAAGTTAGCACCCCTGGAGACGAGCTAGACCTATTGGTTGCTATGAATCCTGCAGGACTTAAAACCAACTTATATGCTCTTAAAAAAGGGCAAATGATTATAGTAGATACAGATGCCTTTACCGCTAAAAATCTTGAAAAAGCAGCGTATGCTAGCAACCCATTAACCGATGGTTCATTGGATGGATACAAGGTAATTGAGGTAGCTATGACAAGCCTAACAAAAGAAGCCGTAAAAGAAGTCGTTGGACTAGATCAAAAGTCAATTGTTAGAAGTAAAAATATGTTCGCTTTAGGCATGGTGTATTGGATGTATCACAGATCTACCGAACATACCATTGAGTTTTTAGAGAAAAAATTTAAGAAACAACCCGAGTTAGCAGAAGGAAACTCTAAAGTGTTAAACGCCGGTTATTATTATGCCGAAACATTAGAACTTATACCTAATGCATACATAGTTTCTCCCGCTAAAAAAGCAGCAGGAACTTATAAAATTGTAATGGGAAATACGGCTACAGCATGGGGATTACTTGCAGCAGCAGAAAAATCTGGATTAGAATTATTTTTAGGTTCTTACCCTATTACTCCAGCTACAGATATATTGCATGAACTCGTAAAACACAAACATTTTGGTGTAAAAGCTTTTCAAGCAGAAGATGAAATAGCAGGAATTTCTTCTGCAATAGGTGCGGCATTCGCTGGCGACTTAGCAGTTACTACAACCTCAGGCCCTGGTCTTGCCTTAAAAAGCGAAGCTATAGGCCTTGCACTTATGCTAGAATTACCTCTAGTTATTGTAAATGTTCAAAGAGGTGGTCCATCAACAGGACTACCTACTAAAACGGAACAATCAGATTTATTACAAGCGTTGTTCGGCAGACATGGAGAAAGTCCTGTAATTGTAATTGCAGCTAGTACTCCGGGTAATTGTTACAATTATGCTTACGAAGCAGCACGATTAGCTTTGGAGCACATGACACCCGTAATTTTATTAACGGATGGCTATATTGCCAATGGTGCTTCACCTTGGAGAATTACACCCGTTTCGGAAATGAAACCTATACGTAACCACAAAGTACTTAAAGCTACAGAAAACTGGCATCCTTACGATAGAGAAGTAACTACATTGGCAAGAAACTGGGCAGTACCAGGCACACCAGGACTAGAACACCGAGTAGGAGGATTGGAAAAAGACAGCATTACTGGCGAGATTTCTTACGATCCTGAAAACCACCAAAAAATGGTGAAAATAAGGCAAGAGAAAATAGACCTAGTAAGATATAATATACCAGATCAATCTACAGAATATGCCGATTCAGGCGATTTACTTGTAGTAGGTTGGGGTGGCACTTATGGTGCATTGCACACAGCGGTACATCAAATGGTAAAAGAGGGCTATGAAAAGATCGGCCTAGCTCATTTTAATTATCTAAATCCAATGCCTGCAAACACCGAAGAGGTTCTTTCTAAATTCAAAAATATTGTGGTTTGCGAGTTAAATAACGGGCAAATGGTTAAAGTATTAAGAGATCGTTTCCCACAGTTTAAGTACGATCAATTTAATAAAATACAAGGATTACCTTTTTCAAACAACGAACTATTAGAAACATTTAAAAACTACTTGTAACATGGAAACTACATTAGACACAAAATATACTTTTAAAGACTTTGCCAGCGATCAAGAAGTAAGATGGTGCCCTGGTTGCGACGACTACGTTGTGCTTAGATCCATTCAAAAAGCAATGGCTGACATGAACGTTAAAAAGGAAGACATTGTATTTATTTCTGGAATAGGATGTTCATCGCGTTTTCCTTACTATATGAATACGTATGGTATGCACGGAATCCACGGAAGAGCTCCAGCAATAGCATCAGGAGTAAAATTGGCCAATCCAGATTTAAGTGTTTGGATAGTAACGGGCGATGGCGATTCTATGGCGATTGGGGGTAATCATCTTATTCACGTATTGCGTAGAAACATAAATCTAAACATTATCTTGTTAAATAATGAGATTTACGGACTAACAAAAGGTCAGTTTTCTCCAACATCTGTATTGGGTCAAAAAACCAAGTCGTCACCATATGGAAATACTCAACCGCCTTTCTCTCCAGGAGAACTGGCACTAGGAAGCAACGCTCGTTTTTATGCTAGAATACCTGGTAATAACCCAAAAGGACAAATTGAGATTTTTCATGAAGCACAACAATTTAATGGAACTTCTTTAATTGAGGTTTTACAAAACTGTGTAATTTTTAACGATGGATGCTTTGACCACGTTACTGATAAAACCGTGAAAGACGAAAAACAAATTTATGTGGAGCATGGCAAACCGATGATCTTTGGTAAAGACAGAGACAAAGGTTTGGTTTTAAACGGCTTAAAATTAGAAGTGGTTACTATTGGCGAAAACGGTATTGCCGAAGATAATATTTTAGTACACGATGCAAAACAAGAAGATAAAACACTGCATCAAATGCTAGTAAATTTAGCCTATCCTTTAGTAACGGGTGTTATTAGAAGTTTTGAAGATGTTACATTTGAAGAAAGAGAAGACACGCTTACTGCAGAAGTAAAATCGAAATCTAAGTTTAAGAAAACCGACGATTTATTTTACGCGGGAGAAACTTACGAAGTACAGTAACAAATTATGGGAACCGAAGCTCTAATCGTATTTGCCTTGGCAGGAATTGTGCTTATTGTAGGTGCAAATTTCCTATCAAACCTTATATCTCATAAGTCGGATAATGAGCAAAAGCAACAACCGTACGAAAGCGGAATGGAAACCATTGGACCTACCTTGGTTCAATTTAAAGTGGGCTATTATCTGTTTGCTATTCTATTTCTAATTTTCGACGTGGAAATTGCGTTTTTATTTCCGTGGGCAGTAGTGTTTAAAGATTTTGGTGCAATTGCCCTTTTGGAGGCATTAATATTTTTATTAATTTTAGGATTAGGACTTTGGTATGCTTGGAAAAAAGGAGCTTTAAAATGGCAATAAGTATGGCAGAATTAAACACAAATAAAGAAATACCAGAGGATTTTCCCGGAAAGGTAATTCCTGCGGGAAATGGAGCCAATATAGTGGTAACGTCTCTCGATAAAATAATAAACTGGGGACGAGCAAATTCCTTATGGTCCCTCTATTTTGGAACAAGTTGCTGTGCCATAGAAATGATGCAGACGGGTGCAGCAAGGCATGATTATTCTCGTTTTGGTTTTGAGGTTGCAAGACCTTCGCCACGGCAGGCAGATTTAATTGTAATTGCAGGCACCATAGTAAACAAAATGGCTCCGGTACTCCGCAGATTATACGACCAAATGGCCGAACCTAAGTACGTAATAGCAATGGGTGCTTGTGCCATATCTGGCGGACCATTTTATTATAACTCATATTCAGTTGTAAAAGGAGCAGATCATGTTATTCCAGTAGATGTATATGTTCCAGGTTGCCCGCCAAGGCCAGAAGCTCTTTTAGAAGGAATGATTATGCTTCAACAAAAAATTAAAAACGAAAGCCTTAAAAACAGAATAAACCCTATCGACGGATTTGATGAAGGCCTAATGCCATAAACTCAAGAAAAGAAATGACAAACGAAGCGTTACAAAATACAATTGCTAGTTGGTTTGAAAACAAACTAGAGGCTAACTTAGTGTTTAGTACAGAAGGTTCGCAATTTCTAAATGTAGAAATTGATACAGGACATTTACACGAACTTATGTCTTTCCTTAAGGTGGATAAAGACATGCAATTCGATTATTTATTTTGCTTAACGGGTGTGGATTGGAATCCTGAGCTTGGTGTAATTTATCACTTAGAATCCACTAGTTTCCGCCATCAACTTGTAGTACGCGTAAAAATAAGTAATCGCGAAAATCCAGAAATTGACTCTGTTCAAGATCTTTGGGCAACAGCCAATTTTCATGAGCGAGAAGTGTTTGATTTTTTTGGCATCACGTTCAATAATCACCCAAAAATGAAACGACTTTTTTTAACCGATGATTGGGAAGGTTATCCATTAAGAAAAGATTATGTGGACGAAGTAAATATGATTACTAAATAGAAGAATTATGCTCACAACCACAGCACCGGAAATAAAGTCAGAAGAGTACTTCATAAATATGGGTCCTCAGCACCCGGCAACACATGGCGTGCTGAGATTGGTACTTACTATTGATGGCGAAATAATAAAAAAAGTAGAACCGGATTTAGGTTATATCCATAGATCTATTGAAAAAATGTGTGAGAGTGATAGCTACCAGCAAATCGTTCACCTAACAGACAGAATGGATTATTTGTCGTCGCATATAAATAATGAAGCTGTTTGCCTAACGGTGGAAAATGCTTTGCAGTTGGAAGTAACAGACCGCATAAATGTTATTCGTACAATAATGGGCGAGCTTACCCGAATTTCTTCGCACTGCCTTTGGTGGGGTGTTATGGGAATGGATGTGGGAGCTCTAACTACCTATTTTTATGGCTTTAGAGACCGCGAGTTGATTAACGACATTTTTGAAGAAACCTGTGGTGCTCGGCTTACTATGAACTATGCTATTCCGGGTGGATTAATGTACGACATTCATCCCAATTTTGTAAAACGGGTTAAAGAATTTATTGTTCATTTTAAAACAAAATTACCGGAGTACGACCGACTTTTAACCGATAATGTAATTTTCCAAAAACGAATGGTAGGTGTAGGTTTACTTAGTAAAGAAGATGCTATATCTTTCGGAGCTTCTGGTCCTGTAGGTAGAGGATCTGGCTATTCATGCGATGTTAGAAAACACCACCCTTACAGTGCCTTAGACAAGGTAAGTTTTACGGAATCGTTGCTTACAGCTGGAGATTCTTTTGCTCGCTATAAAGTTAGAATTATGGAAATGTGGGAATCCATGAGTATTATAGAACAGCTAATTGATAATATTCCAGAAGGCGATTTTAGACTAACTACTAACGCAGTAATCAAACTTCCAAAAGGCGAGTTTTACCAAAAGGTAGAAACTGCAAGGGGAGAATTGGGAGTATTTATAATAAGCACAGGAACAAAAAGCCCATACCGACTAAAATTCCGTTCACCAGGACTTTCCAATCTTTCGCTTCTAAACCACATTACAGTGGGAGGAAAGATTGCCGATTTAGTGGCTACAATGGCTACTATAGATATTGTAGTACCCGATATAGACCGATAATAAAGTACGAATGCTATGTTTTTAGAAATAACGCAACAAATACACCAATGGCTTTTAAGCCTACTACCCGAAACCGCCGTTCCTTATGTGGAAATGGTACTTATTGCTGTAGTATATTTAGCATTATTTGCTGTTTTGGGCTTGTTTTTGGTACTTTTAGAACGGCGAGTAGCGGCGTGGTTCCAACTTAGAATTGGTCCCAATAGGGTGGGTTTTCAAGGGGTTTTGCAAACTATAGCAGATGCACTTAAGCTGGTTTCTAAAGAGTTAGTTGGCATAAAAAAGGCAGATAAATTTTTATATAATTTAGCTCCGTATTTTGTTATTATTACCTCACTTACTGCTTTAGGATTGTTTCCATTTAGCCCTTATTTTCAAGGGTTTGACATCAATATTGGTATTTTTCTTCTTATAGCTTTATCATCTATTGGTGTTATAGGTATTTTAATGGCAGGGTGGAGCAGCAACAACAAATATTCACTTATTGGGGCAATGCGAAGCGGTGTACAAACCATTAGCTACGAGCTTTCTATAGGGCTATCTTTACTTACAATGGTTCTACTAACAGGTAGTCTTCAACTTTCTGAAATTGTTGAAGTGCAAAAAAATGGATGGCTAATTTTACAAGGGCACATACCCGCATTTATAGCATTTGTAATTTTTATAATAGCAGGTACTGCAGAAACCAATCGAACTCCTTTTGATATGGTAGAAGCAGAATCTGAGCTAGGTGCAGGATTCCATACAGAGTATTCCGGAATGAAATTCGCTTATTTTTTCTTAGCAGAATTTATTAATATGTTCATTATCTGTGCCATAGCAACTACTGTGTTTTTTGGTGCTTGGCTTTCGCCATTTGGCATTACAGATTCTATTGTTTGGTTAGGTCCTTTTTGGTTTATGGCAAAAACCTTTGTTTTAATATTTCTTATGATGTGGTTTAGATGGACTTTCCCTAGACTAAGGGTAGACCAATTGCTTACCTTAGAATGGAAATATTTATTACCAATAAACTTGGTAAATATTGTATTAATGGCCGTTTTAGTATGGCAAAATCTAATTATTCAATTTTAAGATATGAGCTATTTTTCTGAAATATATCATGGCATAAAGACGCTATTAACAGGCATGAGTGTAACCGGCAAGTATTTTCTAAATGCTCGCAAAGGAGCTATAACACAGCAGTATCCAGATAATAGAGATACGTTAAAAATGTTTGATCGTTTTAGAGGCGAAGTAATTATGCCTCATAATGAATTGAATGAGCATGCATGTGACGGTTGTCAAAAATGCGAAATTGCCTGCCCAAATGGAACGATTGAAATAATCTGGGATAGGGAAATAGATCCTGAAACTGGGCGAAAATCAAAAATTATAGATAAATTTATTTATCATCTCTCTATGTGTACGATGTGCGGATTGTGTATAGATGTGTGCCCTACAGACGCTATTGTTTGGGGCCAAAATTTCGAGAACTCCACGTTTGACAGAAGCTCTCTTACACGGGTACTAAATAAACCAGGATCAACACAAAGGGCAGACGCACGAGCAAAAGAATAAAACCATGGAAGCAGTATTATTTTACATTATATCAGCAATTATTTTGGGCACAGGAATGGCAGCTGTTGCAAGCCGTCATATGATGCGTTCAGTGATATTTTTACTTTTTGCATTATTGGCTTTGGCAGGACTATATTTTTTAGTTGATTTTAACTTTTTAGGAGCTGTTCAACTTACCGTTTATGCGGGTGGCATAGTGGTTCTTATTATTTTTTCTGTGTTGCTTATCCATCATATAGAAAGTAAACTTAGCGAGGCCAGTAAGAGTCGAAAATGGATGTCGGCATTGCTTAGCTTAGGTGGAGCTATTGCATTTATTTATGTTATAATTCAAAACGTATTTCCTGCTTATGCTGAATCCACAACTACAACTACAAAAACAGTAGGGGAAAAACTATTAGACTACGGTGAAGGTGGATTTATTTTACCTTTTGAAGTAATAAGTATTTTGCTTTTAGCATCTATGATAGGTGCTATTGTAATTGCAAAAGGAGAACCTAAACAAACAATTAAAGCGAACGAAGAATGATACCAGGAATAGGACTAAACGAAGTTTTAATAGTAAGCACGCTATTGTTTTTTATTGGGGTATATGGATTTATTACCAGAACCAATCTTATTTCTATGCTTATTTCGGTAGAATTATGCCTAAATGCAGCTGTGCTAAATTTTGTTTTCATCAATAAATACTTGTATCCAGACAAACCAGAAGGGGTAATGTATGCCTTATTTATAATAGCTGTCGCAGCTGCAGAAACCGCTTTGGTGGTGGCTATAATTGTCAATTTATACAAGAAAATAAATTCTGTAGAAGTGCACGACATGGACACCTTGAAATATTAAACTAAAGAAACATGAACCTAAATTACATATACCTAATACCCGCGATTCCTTTGCTAGTATTTTTTGTGCTAGGTATCTTTTTCCAAAAAATTAAACCAGCTATTTCTGGTTGGATTGGAGTTGCAGGAATGGCAGTTTCTGCACTTATATCGTACATAGCGGCCTATCATTATTTCTTTGTTTATGGTAAAAAGGATGGCATATATCAAACATTTATAAGCAACAATCGCTGGATAAATTTCACCGACACGTTACATATAAACATGGGTGTTTATGTAGATACTATTTCTATTATGATGCTTGTTGTGGTTACCACTATTTCGCTAATGGTGCTAATTTATAGCCGCGGGTATATGAAAGGGGACACTGGTTATACCAAGTTTTTTGCCTTTTTAAGTTTGTTTTCATTTTCTATGCTAGGGTTAGTTTTAGCTACTAATCTATTTCAGATTTACATATTTTGGGAATTGGTTGGCGTTTCTTCCTTTTTACTTATTGGCTATTATTACACCAAACCATCTGCCATTGCAGCAGCTAAAAAAGCATTTATTGTTACCCGATTTGCCGATTTTGGTTTCTTAATAGGAATACTTATAACTGGCTATTATTCAGGTACTTTTAATTTCACCGAACTAAACGATCCCCAAGGTTTTGCCATAAGTAATTGGGCTGCAAGCTCGTTTCTTGGTCTTTCTACCTTAGCTTGGGGTCTTATTTTAATATTTATTGGTGGAGCAGGTAAATCTGCTATGTTTCCATTGCACATTTGGTTGCCGGATGCCATGGAAGGTCCAACGCCTGTTTCTGCACTTATACACGCGGCTACCATGGTGGTTGCAGGTGTTTTTTTAGTAGCTCGGCTTTTTCCAATGTTCTTTTTTATAGAGCACGGATTTGTTCTAAATATAGTAGCTTATGTGGGTGCATTTTCGGCTTTATTCGCTGCAATTATTGCCATTACACAAACAGATATTAAGCGTGTTTTAGCCTTTTCTACAATGTCTCAAATTGGCTATATGATGCTGGCTTTGGGTGTTTCGGGCTATTATGGTGAAAACGGTTTAGGTTATATGGCGTCTATGTTTCATTTGTTTACACACGCCATGTTTAAAGGCTTACTCTTTTTGGGTGCCGGTTCTGTAATTCACGCAGTGCATAGCAATTATTTAAAAGACATGGGTGGGCTTAGAAAACATATGCCGATTACGCATATTACTTTTTTAGCCGCTACTTTAGCCATTGCCGGAGTTCCGCCTTTTGCAGGATTTTGGAGTAAGGACGAGATTTTAGTGGCAGCTTACGAGCATAACCCATTTATTTATGTAATTGGAGTATTAGTTGCCGGACTTACAGCTGTGTATATGTTCCGTTTATACTTTGGTATTTTCTGGGGAAAAGAAGGAACGTACGCTCAAGCACCTAAAGAGTCTCCATTAAGCATGACTATTCCGCTTATGATTTTAGCATTGTTTAGTTTAACTGCCGGATTTATTCCGTTTAGCCAATATATAAGTGCAGATAAAGCCGGGTTTATAGCACATTTCCATTGGGATAAAGCACTAATAGCGGTGGGAGTCGCTTTAGTTGGCATATTCATGGCTTGGGTTATTTATAAAAAGGAGAATGGTAAGTCCGATAAGTTGGCAAATGCATTTGGCGTATTTTACAAATGGGCCTATCATAAGTTCTATATGGACGAATTGTATCTTTTTATAACACGAAGTATCATTTTTAAAGGAATTGCGGCACCTATAGCTTTTGTAGATAAAAAAGTAGTAGACGCCACAATGGAAGGAATTGGAAACAAGACAGTTTGGTTGTCTAAAAAAATAAAACATTTACAATCTGGTAGAATACAAGACTATGCCTATGCCTTTGTGGTTGGAGTGGTTATTCTAAGTATGATTTTCATTTACCTAAATAAAAGCTAATAAGAGTAATGGATATTTTATCACTTTTCGTAGTTATACCTGCTCTCACTGTTGTGGCTTTGCTCTTTACGCGAAGTTTAAAACAAGCAAGAACAGTGGCACTTGGCGGCAGCTTAATACAGTTTGGTATGGCAATAAATTTGCTATTTACCTATCTAAAAGAAAGGACCATAAATAAGGAAATATTTCTTTTTGGTAAAGATTTAGTGTGGTTCGAAAAATTCAACATCCATTATACCATTGGGGTTGATGCCATTTCAGTTGCCCTTATCCTTTTAACCACTATTGTGGTTCTTGCGGGTGTGTTTATTTCTTGGCAAGTAAATGATTTGCCAAGAGAGTTTTTTATTTCGTTGCTAGTTTTGGCTTCTGGGGTGTATGGCTTTTTTATATCTATAGACCTATTTACCATGTTCCTTTTTTATGAGGTAGCCGTAATACCTATGTATTTGCTTATTGGTATTTGGGGATCAGGAAAAAAAGAGTTTTCGGCCATGAAACTAACGCTAATGCTTATGGGTGCTTCTGCTGTATTATTAGTAGGCATTTTAGGAATTTACTTTAATGCTGCTTCGGAGGGTTCTGCACTAACGTTTAACCTTGTTGAAATATCTAAAGCCAACATTCCTTTGAGTGCACAACAGCTGTTTTTCCCATTAACGTTTATTGGATTTGCAGTGCTTGGAGCGTTGTTTCCATTTCATACTTGGTCGCCCGATGGTCACGCAAGTGCACCAACTGCAGTATCTATGCTTCACGCTGGGGTTCTTATGAAAATGGGAGGTTACGGCGTGTTTAGAGTAGCGTTGTTTTTGTTGCCTTTAGGTGCTCAATATTGGTCTTGGTTTTTTATAGTACTTGCTGCTATTGGTGTGGTATACGGTGCGTTTGCTGCACTTCGGCAGACCGATTTAAAATACATTAATGCGTATTCTTCTGTAAGTCACTTAGGCTTGGTATTGTTTGCCTTACTTATGTTTAACAAAACAGCTTGGAACGGTGCAATACTTCAATCGCTTTCTCACGGTTTTATGACCGCACTTTTCTTTGCGTTAATTGGCATAATCTACTCCAGAACACATACCCGAGACATTTATAAACTAGGTGGTTTGTTAAAAACAATCCCCTTTATATCGGCTATGTATGTTATTGCTGGTTTAGCTTCTTTAGGTTTACCCGGTTTTAGCGGATTTGTAGCAGAGATGAACATTTTTGTTGGAGCATTTCAAAAACCCGAACTGTTTTATCGGGTAGTAACCATTATTTCGGTTTCTGTAATTGTAATTACGGCGGTTTATATACTCCGTGTTGTAGGAATTATGCTTATGGGTCCAATAACAAATCCCGAATTTAACAACTTGCCAAAAGCAACTTGGTTTGAAACCACAGGAATACTGTTGTAGCTGATACCCATTATAGGCATTGGGGTTGCACCACTTTGGATAAGCGAGATGATAATGCAGAGTTTAGAACCTTTTTTAACCCGATTTATTAATTAATCTATGAACCTAAATGTTTTCATATCGATGCGATTCGAACTGATTTTACTAGTAATAACATTATTGCTAGTTGTAATAGATTTAGTAATAGCCCCAGCTAAAAAGAATGTACTAGTTCACGTGGCAATTTTATTGTTTGGAGCTCATACGTTAATAGGGTTTTTACCTATACAAGAAGCCCGCTTATTTGGAGGTATGTTTAAAAGCACCTCACTAATTGTATTGTTTAAAAACATTTTAAACGTTGGTGTATTTATTATTTTACTGCAATCTGCCAATTGGATTAAAACCGAACTAATTACAAAAGGAAGAGGTGCAGAGTTCTTTATATTATTGTTCTTTTCTCTTTTAGGAATGTATTTTATGCTATCATCAGGAGACTTTCTAATGTTCTATTTAGGCCTTGAACTTTCTACACTTCCTGTTGCGGCACTTGTTGCTTTTGATTTAGCTAAACGCAGTTCTAGCGAGGCTGGAATTAAGTTTATTCTTTCTGCAGCATTGGCTTCGGCAATTGCCCTTTTTGGCATTTCGCTTATTTATGCCACAGGCAGCTCTATTTATTTTAGCGAAGTGGCTACACATATTGCGGTAAGTAATTTAAGTATACTTGGTCTTGTATTATTTATTGCTGGCCTTGCTTTTAAAATTTCGCTTGCACCGTTCCATTTTTGGACGGCAGACGTGTATGAAGGAGCACCAATTGGTGTAGCTTCTTATCTATCTGTTATCTCTAAAGGAGCAGCTGTATTTATTTTGCTAATAGTGCTTTACACCGTTTTTATGCCTTTTATTGAGGTTTGGCAAAACCTTATGTACATACTAGCTGTGGCTACTATGTTTATTGGTAATTTGTTTGCTCTTCGGCAGCAAAATATGAAACGCTTTTTGGCTTTTTCATCCATTGCACAAGCAGGATTTATTCTACTTGGCCTTTTTACCGGAACGCAAATTGGAACAGCAACTGTAATCTATTTTGTTCTTATTTATGTGTTTTCTAACCTCGCAGCATTTGGTGTAGTGCAAGCCATTTCATCACACACAGGTAAAGAAAATATGAACGACTATAATGGCTTATATCGTTCTAATCCTAAACTTAGTTTGGTAATGATGTTGGCTCTATTTTCGTTAGCTGGCATACCGCCCGTAGCTGGTTTTTTTGGTAAGTTCTTTCTGTTTACTGCCGCGGCAGGAATGGGTTATTATATGTTAGTTTTTATAGCGGTAGTAAACGTAACAATATCACTTTACTACTATCTGCTGGTTATTCGGGCTATGTTTCTACACAAAAGCGAAACACCAATTCCATTTTTTAAGAACGATTGGTACATGAAACTAGGTTTGATAATAACTGTGATAGGCATATTGGTATTGGGTGTTTACAGCCCACTTTTCGATTATATTTACAATTTAAGTGCGACTTTAAAATAACAGTAAAACTATGGCGTTGGAAGGCAAACATTCATTTGGTTCGATAGGAGAAACAAGGGTAACCTTTGTTGAAAAAGGAGCAACAGAAGAGCGAAAGGATTTCTTAACCAAGTTGCTACAACACAATGGTTTTGAGGTAATAACAGAAGAGCAAAAAAAGAAATCGGAAGAAGATCCACAACTGTACACTATTGGAGTTACCGATATGGTTTTTAACCCAACAGTTCACGTTTTCGAACGCCGGTTGCGAACTTTTGACAATAGAATTGTGAATCAGGAATATTGGTTACAGCAATCAGACGATACCAAACCACAGTATTGGAAGAGTTAGGTTAATTCGCTAAACAACTAAAAAATCAGCGGCTAAACAGGTGAAAGTTTAGCCGTAAAATGTCTTAATAAAGGAGCTTCCTCTATAATTTTTAAGCCTTTTATCTCTTGGCATTTTTCAAATAATTCAATTATTGCTTCAGCTACATAATCTATATGGCTTTGCGTATAAACTCTTCTTGGTATAGCCAAACGAACAAGCTCTAAAGCAGCAGGAATTAATTCGCCATTTTCGTCATATTTTCCAAACATAAGTGATCCAATTTCAACGCTTCTTATGCCTCCGTGCACATACAATGCACCAGCCAATGCTTGCCCAGGGTATTGATTTACAGGTATATGTTCCAAAAATGCTTTGGCATCTAAATACACCGCATGGCCTCCCGCAGGCTGCATTACCGGTACTCCCGCTTTTACCAATTTTTGGGTTAAATAGTCGGTGCTTGTAATTCTGTAGTTTAGGTAATTTTCATCCAGCACTTCTTCTAAGCCTATAGCAATGGCTTCTAAATCTCGGCCAGCTAAACCACCATACGTTGGAAAACCTTCTGTAATTACGAGTAGGTTTCTGCATGAAAGAGCTAGTTTTTCATCATTTAAAGCTAAGAAACCACCAATATTGGCAAAGGCATCTTTTTTAGCACTCATGGTGCAGCCATCAGCATACGAGAACAACTCATTTGCAATTTCTTTTACCGATTTATCAGCATATCCCTCTTCACGAAGTTTTATGAAATAACTATTTTCAGCAAATCTACAGGCATCAATAAACAATGGAATGTTGTAAGTATCGCACACCTTTCTTACGGCTTTTATGTTGGCCATACTCACAGGCTGGCCACCAC
>Ga0102814_10000477_pt1 | contig 29214 bp, 30 predicted proteins | sample ColrivemetaGS741_FD_79112 | JGI IMG/M metagenome (GOLD analysis project Ga0102814, IMG submission 79112) | Estuarine microbial communities from the Columbia River estuary - Flood tide ETM metaG S.741 | ecosystem: Environmental > Aquatic > Marine > Intertidal zone > Estuary | place: USA...
TATGATGCGTGGGCATCTTGGGCAATATGTAATTGTCGAGCCTAATGACAATGTTATAATTGTGCGTTTAGGGCATTCTAAAGGCTCAAATGTAGAAGTTGCGACATTTACTGAAGATATTACTACTTATATCAATGAAGCTTATAAGATGCTTGAAGAATGATTTCAAAACTCCATTTAGAAAACATTTTATTTCTAGATATTGAAACCGTTCCGGAAGTTCAATATTTTTCTGATTTGGACGAAACAAAACAAGCACTGTGGGAACACAAATCGAAATACCAAAGAAAGGAAGACGAATCTGCCGAAGCGTTTTACGAACGCGCTGGTATTTGGGCGGAATTCGGTAAAATAGTATGTATTTCGGTTGGATATTTCACTTTTAAGGGGGATGTAAGACATTTTAGAGTGACATCTTTCTATGGTAATGAAATTAAAATTTTAAAAGATTTTAAAAACTTACTTATTTCACATTTTAGCGAAACCAAACATTTGCTTTGTGCACATAACGGTAAGGAATTTGATTTCCCATATATAGCTCGAAGAATGATTATCAATAATATTGAGTTGCCTTTTAAGCTCAATCTATTCGGTAAAAAACCTTGGGAAGTGCCTCATTTAGACACGCTAGAATTATGGAAATTTGGCGATTATAAAACTTATACTTCTTTGAAATTATTAACGAATGTTTTAGGTATTCCTTCTCCAAAAGATGATATTGATGGTAGTGAGGTTTATCGTGTTTTTTATGAAGAAAATGAAATTGACAGAATCATTATTTACTGTGAAAAAGACACCATTGCCGTTGCTCAAATATTTTTAAGACTTCGTGGTGACGACCTATTAACAGACGACGAAATTATTCATATATAAATGCCTCAAAAAATCATTTTAAGTATTAAAAACCTTTCTATTTCCTTTGGGAAAAATGAAGTAATTCATAACATTTCATATCATTTAAATCAAAATGAAATATTAGGCATTGTTGGCGAATCGGGTTCTGGTAAATCGGTCTCTTCTTTAGCTATTTTGGGCTTACTTCCTAAGAAAATTTCAAAAATAACATCCGGTAGTATTGTTTATAACAATGTTGATTTAACAACGCTTTCATCAAAAGCATTTCAAAATATTAGAGGCAAAAAAATTGCGATGATATTTCAAGAACCTATGAGTTCTTTAAATCCGTCCATGACCTGCGGAAAACAGGTTCAGGAAATATTATTACAACATACTAAATTATCAAAACTAGAAGCAAAAACAGAAACGTTTTCACTTTTTGAAAAAGTAAAGCTACCAGATGCAGAACGCGTTTACAATGCTTATCCTCATGAAATTTCTGGCGGACAAAAACAACGGGTTATGATTGCCATGGCTATTAGCTGTAAACCCGATATTTTAATTGCCGATGAACCTACAACGGCTTTAGATGTAACAGTACAAAAAAACATCATTCAACTTTTAAAAGACTTACAAGTTGAAAACCAGATGAGCGTTATTTTCATTACCCACGATTTGTCTTTAATTTCTGAAATAGCAAACAGGGTTCTAGTTATGTATAAAGGCGAGATTGTTGAACAAGGCGAAGTTTCAAGCATTTTCAAAACACCGGAGCACGTTTATACCAAAGCGCTTATAAATTCTCGTCCATCTTTAAAAACACGCCTAAAAACGCTTCCTACCATTCAGGATTATTTAAACAATACCACTAAAACAGAGATTATTACTTCTGAGCAACGGCAACAAAAACACGAAATACTATATAGCAAACAACCTTTATTAGAGGTAATTAATGTTGAAAAGGAGTATTTTTCGAAATCAGGATGGTTTTCAAAACCACAATCTTTTAAAGCGGTAAATGATGTAAGTTTCAAATTGTACGAAGGCGAAACTTTAGGATTGGTAGGTGAATCTGGATGCGGAAAATCGACGTTAGGAAACGCCATTCTTCAATTAGACAAGGCCACAGCAGGAAAGATTCTTTATCAAGGAGTCGACATCACTAAATTATCAAATTCTGAAATCAAAATTCTTCGAAAAGACATTCAAATAATTTTTCAAGATCCATATTCATCATTAAACCCAAGAATACCTGTAGGGGAGGCCATTATGGAACCTATGATAGTTCATAACCTTTATAATTCTGATGATGAACGCAAAGAAAAAACGATTGAAATTTTAAATAAAGTTGGATTATCTGAAGAATTTTTTAACCGCTATCCGCATGAGTTTTCGGGCGGACAACGACAACGAATTGGTATCGCCAGAACTATTGCTTTACAACCAAAATTAATTGTTTGTGATGAGTCGGTTTCTGCTTTAGATATTTCGGTTCAAGCTCAAGTATTAAACCTGCTAAACATGCTTAAAGAGACTTTTGGCTTTACCTATATTTTTATATCCCACGATTTGGCAGTGGTGAAATATATGAGTGACCAATTACTGGTAATGAGTAAAGGAAAAATAGAAGAATTGGACGATGCGGATGTTATATACGCATCGCCCAAAACAGTCTATACAAAAAAGTTAATTGACGCTATTCCTAAAGGATTATAGCATAAATAATTTCTTCGTTAAATAAAGTAAACTTTTGATAAATCGTAAATTCGATCGAAGTGTTTCTTTGAATTTACTGTCATTAAATGTAGGTTGTTCATGTAGATTTGTTGTCAAATTCATAAGCGTCAAGTTTATGGTAGATTTGGGGAAATCTATTTATTTTGATTGGTTTATTTTGGGATTACTAATATCAAAAATATTTTTAGTTTTTCAGTTATAAAACAAAAATAATCGATGAAACGTCTTTTTATTTAACATTTCAACGATTATGTGACGTTTTTCGATCTATTGGAATAACTATTAGATTTCCATTTCTGGAATATTCCCTTCAATAATTAAAGTGCCTTCTGTGGCATTTTTTATGTCTTCTACTGAAATTCCCGGTGCGCGTTCTAATAATCTAAAACCTTTATTCGTAACTTCAAGAACGGCTAAATTGGTAACAATTTTTTTTACACAAGCAACACCTGTTAAAGGGAGTGAGCATTTTTTAAGCAATTTAGATTCTCCTGCCTTATTTGTGTGCATCATGGCTACTATAATATTTTCGGCACTCGCTACTAAATCCATTGCTCCACCCATGCCTTTAACCATACGTCCAGGAATTTTCCAGTTGGCTATATCGCCGTTTTCTGAAACTTCCATGGCGCCTAAAATGGTTAAATCAACGTGTTTTCCTCTAATCATAGAGAAACTCATCGCAGAGTCGAAAAAACTTGCTCCGGGCAGCGTAGTGATGGTTTGTTTACCTGCGTTAATAATATCGGCGTCTTCTTCGCCTTCAAATGGAAATGGTCCCATTCCTAATACGCCATTTTCACTTTGAAATTCTACTTCAATATCATCACGAACATAATTGGCTACTAAAGTTGGAATCCCTATGCCTAAATTTACATAATATCCGTCTTTTACTTCCTTAGCTATTCGTTTAGCAATTCCTGTTTTATCTAACATAATTTAATTTCTTTGTCTAACGGTTCGTTGCTCAATTCGTTTTTCATAGTGTTTTCCTTGAAAAATACGCTGTACAAATATTCCTGGAACATGAATTTGATTTGGGTCTAAACTTCCAAGAGGGACTAATTCTTCAACCTCAGCCACGGTAATTTTTGCTGCTCCACACATGTTGGGATTAAAATTTCTCGCAGTTCCTTTAAAAACTAAATTTCCAGCCGCATCACCTTTCCACGCCTTCACAAAAGCAAAATCTGCTTTAAAAGCATGTTCTAAAACATACATTTTACCATCAAATTCCCGAGTTTCTTTTCCAATTGCCACCTCAGTTCCGTACCCTGCAGGGGTATATATCGCAGGGAAACCTGCTTGAGCCGCTCTGCATCGTTCTGCTAATGTGCCTTGTGGAATCAGTTCAACATCTAATTCGCCTGATAGCATTTGACGCTCAAACTCATCGTTTTCACCGACATATGATGATATCATTTTTTTTATTTGATGCTTTTGAAGTAATAACCCCAATCCAAAATCATCTACTCCGGCATTGTTAGAGATACAGGTTAAACCTTTAACACCAGATTTTACTAATTGAGCTATCGCATTTTCTGGAATACCACTAAGTCCAAAACCACCTAACATGAAGGTCATATTATCAGAAATTCCCTTAAGGGCTTCTTCAACACTAACAACTTTTTTATTAATCATTATTATATCATTTTTTGCTTCTTAAAAATACGAAATAAAAAAGCCATTCTTAAAAGAATGGCTTCACAATTTTATTTTATTCTTAGTGATGTTAAAAATTTAAATCATCTGGTGTAGTTACGGAATCATTACCATTAACATAATTACCGGAGCCTTTTGAACAATCTACATTTATGGAAAGATTTTTAGGGGCTTCAAAATTACCTGTTGATACATCCAATGTTTTATCCTCATAGCAACTTTTCATGAATACTCCCCATATTGGTAAAGCCATAGATGCGCCCTGGCCATATAGAATAGACCTAAAATGAGCAGATCTATCTTCGGCACCTACCCAAACACCTGTTACTAAATTAGGTACCATTCCCATAAACCAGCCGTCACTTTGGTTTTGAGTAGTTCCTGTTTTTCCTGCAATCGGGTTTGTAAATCCGTAAGGATATCCTGTTATAATATCTTTATAAAACTGATCTGGCGGACCTGTTCTTCTTAAACGAGCTCCAGAACCAAACTGCGTAACACCTTCTAAAAGTTTTACTGTTACATAAGCTGTTTCTTCACCTAAAACATCACGCGTTTCTGGTTTAAACTGATAAAGTACTGTTCCGTTTTTATCTTCAATAGTGGTTACCATTACAGGTTTTGTATAAACCCCTTTATTAGCAAATGCAGCGTAAGCACCAACCATTTCGTAAACACTTAAATCTGGTGTTCCCAATGCAATTGATGGTACGGCTGGGATATTAGACTCAACTCCTAAATTTTTAACCAAATCTATTACGGTTTGAGGTCCTACTTTATCCATTAATCTTGCCGTAATTGTGTTTACTGAGTTCGCTAGCGCATCCTTCAATGTTCTTGTTCCTCCATAATCACCACCAGAGTTTTTTGGACACCAATCTTCTGGATTTCCATATTTATTAGCTTCAATACAAAAAGGGGTGTCTGGAAATACATCACATGGTGAATAATGTAATTGATCTATGGCTGCGGTATAAACAAAAGGTTTAAAAGTGGACCCAACCTGTCTTTTCCCTTGTTTTACCATATCGTATTGAAAATGTCTGTAATTAATGCCTCCCACCCATGCTTTTACGTGACCCGTTTGTGGTTCCATAGCCATCATCCCGGTGCGTAAAAATGTTTTATAATAACGTATAGAATCTATAGGTTTCATTATGGTATCAATCTCTGTTGCTTTGCCCTCTCTCCATGCAAAAATTGACATTTGAGCAGGTTTATAGAAGGAAGCTTCAATTTCTTTATTAGACTTACCTAAATCATATTTTAGCTTTCTCCATCGCTCAGATTGCTTCATTGCATTTTTTAATAATGAATTGATTTCATCTGTAGATAAATCTATAAAAGGTGCTGTTGGGTTTCTATTCGGAGCATTCTGTTTAAAAAATTCTGCTTGCAATCTCGACATGTGTTGTTGCACCGCATTTTCCGCATACAACTGCATTCTGGAATCAATGGTGGTATATACTTTTAAGCCATCGTTATATAAATTATATTTTGTGCCGTCCGGTTTCGGATTGTTTTTTATCCAATCTTTCATAAAACCATCTAAGTATGTTCTAAAATATGTAGCAATTCCTTCGCGATGTGATTCGGGCGAAAAATCTAAATCTAACTCTGTTTTTTGAAGTGAATCTTTAACTTTTTCAGTCACAAATTCATACTTTTCCATTTGAGCAAGCACTACATTTCTCCTGTTTTTTACGCCTACTGGATTCCGTCTTGGAATTGGATTGTAAAAAGAAGAGTTTTTAAACATCCCAACTAACATAGCGGCTTCTTTAATATCTAGATTTTTAGGTTCTTTATTAAAATATATTCTTGATGCGCTTCTAATACCATCTCCATTATTTCCAAAATCATATATATTAAAGTACTGTGCTATAATTTCTTCTTTGGTGTATTGACGTTCTAAACGGATGGCAATAATCCATTCTTTAGCCTTTTGAAGAATTCTTTCAATTATATTTCTAGAACCTTCACCATGAAACAATTGTTTTGCCAATTGTTGAGATATGGTACTGGCACCACCACCACTTCCTAATGTAAACATAGCTCTTAAAGTCCCAATGCCATCAATACCAGAATGACTATGAAAACGTGCATCTTCAGTAGCTAATAAAGCATCAATTAAATGTTGCGATAATTCATCATAACTTACAGGTGTTCTGTTATCATTTAAATAAAATTTACCTAAGGTCTTTCCATCGGAGGAAATAATCTCGGTAGCTAAATTAGTTTTAGGATTTTCTAAAACAGTGTGATCTGGCATTTCACCAAAGACACCCCATGAAGCCAAAAGGAATAATAATAAAATGAAGATAATTCCTCCTGTAAATGCCATCCAGAACCAACGAATATATTTCGAAAAGTCTTGTGATACTGCTGCTTGTTTTTTTGTTGCCATAGTTTAACTGGCTTATTTTTTAAAATTAGTGTATTATTCTTTGGTCGGTTTTTCAATTCTAAAACCTATATCTGTAATCCCTTCTAAATTAACCACCCCACTCACTTTTCCATTTTCCCGCATAGCATGTTGAATTTTAACAACGTATTCTCCTTTTTCTTTAAAAATAACATTTTCCTTATACCACAGTTTGTTCTCTTTTATATCTGTTATTCCTACTCCTAAAAGTTTGCCGGATGGGTCTGCCATTTTATATTCTAAAGTGTCTTTAATTTTTTTGCCATGTGGAAAATCCATCTCAACTATTAAAAACAAATTGTTATACTTGTAGGCATTGGTATTTCTTAAATTAACGAACAAATTATAGGAATTTGTTGAGTCTGGAACTTTGATTTTAAAGCTTACAATAGAATCTTTATTCCAAATATTGTCAACTGGTTTATAAACGTCGTAAACGCGGTTTGGGTCGCAAGACACAAAAACTAAAGAAATCATTATTAAAAATAATAACACACTATTTCGCTGCATCTTTATTTTTTTGAGGTTTTTGTTTATTGTTCTTGTTTCTATTTCTATTATTCTGATTTGGGTTGTTCGCTGAATTGTTGGGTTTATTATCCTGATTCCCTTTACCTCTCCCTTTACCCTTATTGTTTTTACGTTTTTTATTAGGTTTTGGACTATCAAAACGTGTTAAACTATCTTGACCTACAACGTTCTCAAATTCTGTTTTAGTGTTTTCTGTTACTTCTAAAGCATATTCTTCTAAGCTAACAACTTTTTGATTTTTCTTATTTAAACCAATAATTTCGTTAGCCTGTTCGGTAGTTATTCTGTGCCAATTTGCCCATTCGCCTTCATATGCATACCACATATGACCTTTGAAAATATCGGTTTTTTGACAGACTGCAGTTCCTTTTTCGGTTTGTAATTTAATATCTGTTTTTGGGAAACTTTTTAAGGCATCTAAATAACTATCTAACTCGTAATTTAAACAGCATTTTAATTTACCACATTGTCCCGCCAATTTTTGGGGATTTAATGATAATTGCTGATATCGCGCTGCCGATGTGCTTACCGAACGAAAATCGGTTAACCATGTAGAACAACATAATTCGCGACCACAAGAACCAATACCACCTAGTCTGGACGCCTCTTGACGAAACCCAACTTGTTTCATTTCTATTCGAGTTCTAAACTCGCGTGCAAATACTTTTATAAGTTCACGAAAATCGACTCTTTCTTCTGCAGTATAATAAAAAGTAGCTTTACTGGCATCTCCTTGAAATTCAATATCAGAAATTTTCATTTCTAATTTTAAATCTATGGCGAATTGACGCGCTCTAACCTTCATAGGTTCTTCTTTGTCACGTGCTTCAGACCAAATATCAATATCTTTTTGACTTGCTTTTCGGTAAATTTTAAGGATTTCTTCGGGAGTTTCCGAAATATTTTTGCGTTTCATTTGAATACGCACTAATTCCCCCGTAAGGGTAACCATACCAATATCATGACCCGATTGCGCTTGTGTAGCAGCTACATCACCTATGCTTAAAGTTAAATTTTCGGTATTGTGATAGTATTCTTTTCTACCATTTTTAAAGCGCACTTCAACCCAATTAAACGGTTTTTCTCCGCTAGGAAGCGACATGTTGGCTAACCAATCGAAAACGGTTAGTTTATTACAACTATCTGTTCCGCAAGTACCATTATTTTTACATCCTTTAGGTTGACCGTCTTTCCCAGTTGAACAACTGTTACAAGCCATAAGTTTTTATATATTGAATTCGCTAATAATTAAATTATCACGAATGGAGGTTCATAAATATTTTTAAAAGGTAAAGATAAGATTATTATGCTTACTTTAAAATAGATAACAAATTATCATCTGAAGGATAAATAAAATAATTGTTTCAATCTTGATTTAAACAGATTTAACGCTGATAATTTTTACCGGACATGCTTTTGAAGCCTTATCGCAATCGTCTAAAATGTGTGCTTCGCTAGATTTTAATGTAAAAAACCCCTTTTTATCTTTTGAATGAAGCAGCACCGATTTTCCATCTTTTTTTGACATTTGAAATTGATTTGGCGCCAACTCAACACAGTAATTACAGCCAATACATTTGTTGCGTTGTAATGTGATAACTACCATTAAGCTTCTACTTTGTTTTCAACAATTTTATACAATTTGTCTGAAGGACGGATTCTAAAACCAAGAGGAATCGTTACTAAATCTCCTTTGGTTCCTTTGCTTAATTTTTGGTCGTTTACCATCATGTCACTCACTTCAATTTCCTTTGCTCCTGTAGTTGGACCAGTCACTAAAATGGTATCACCAATAGCAATATCGAAAGCTTCAATTTTAAATTCTCCTATTTGTGGTTTTGGAAAAAAATGTGTGCCTTTGCCTATATACACTTTCTTTTGTGTTGCATGAGAGCCCGAACCATTACTCCATTCACCTAATTTCTGACCTAAATAATACCCATTCCAAAAACCACGATTATACACTTTTTCGAGTTCTTGCATCCAGGCAATTACTTGTTCTTTTTGATAGGTTTCGTTGTGTAAACTATCGATAGCTTCGCGATAGCACTTAATTACTTTAGCAACATACTCTGGTGCGCGTCCACGTCCTTCAATTTTTAAAACTTTAATGCCAGCATCTGCAACCTGATCTAAAATATCGATGGTGCATAAATCTTTTGGAGACATGATGTACTCGTTATCAATCTCCATTTCAAAGCCCGTTTCCTGTTCAATAACTGTATATTTTTTTCTGCAATTTTGTTTGCAGGCACCACGGTTTGCAGATGAATTATACGCATGTAAACTCATGTAACATTTTCCGGAAACAGCCATACATAAAGCGCCATGTCCGAAAATTTCAATCTCTATAAGTTTTCCTGATGGTCCTTTTATTTGTTCTTTTTCTATTAGTTCAGTTATTTTTTTTACCTGCCTTAAACTTAACTCTCTGCTCAATACCATGGTATCGGCAAATAAGGCATAAAACTTAACGGTTTCGATATTGGTTATATTTATTTGCGTGGAGATATGTACTTCCATACCTACTTCTCTGGCAGTCATAATAACCGCCTGATCCATCGCGATAACCGCCGTTATATCTGATTCTTTAGCTTTGTTTATTAGTGTTTTTACGAGCGATAAATCGTGGTCGTAAATTATGGTGTTAAGCGTTAAATAGGTTCTAACCTTTTTTGCTTTACAACGTTTTGAAATTTCTTGCAAATCGTCTAAAGTGAAATTTATTGACGCTCTGGCACGCATATTTAGTTGTTCAACACCAAAATAGATTGAATCTGCTCCATTATCCAACGCCGCCTGCATGGATTCAAAATTTCCAGCAGGTGCCATTAATTCAATTTTCTGCATCATGACTGTTTTTTAGATTGAAACACTTCAAAAATATTCCGCAAATCTTTTTTATGAGGCAGATGATCTGCTCGTCCTTTTTTAAAGATGTCGTTGCTGTTTCCTTGCCCTTTTCTCAGTTCCTTTTGTTCTTCATAAGGCAATCTGTTTATTTCCATACAGGTAGTTGAGCAACAACTTTCCATGGCTTCTTTACATTTTGGGCATTGAATAAATAGCAAATGGCACGCTTCGTTAGCACAATTAGAATGTATGTCGAAAGGATCTCCGCATTGGTGACATTGCGCGATTATGTCTTCACTAATTTTTTCGGCTCTACGGTCATCAAACACAAAGTTTTTTCCTAAAAACTTATTTTCTAAATTTTGTTCGTTTACTTGACGCGTATATTCAATAATACCACCTTCAAGTTGGTACACATTTTTAAAACCTTTATGCTTAAAATAAGCGCTGGCTTTTTCGCAACGAATACCACCAGTACAATACATCACCAGATTTTTATCTTCTTTATGATCTTTTAAATCTTCCTCAATAATATCTAACGAATCTCTAAAGGTGTCGACATCGGGAGTTACCGCATTTTTAAAATGCCCAATTTCACTTTCGTAATGATTACGCATATCAACTAATACGGTGTTTTTATCTTCAATAAAACTATTGAATTGTTCAGCTCCTAAATGAATGCCTTTATTGGTAACATCAAACGTTTCATCGTTTAATCCATCGGCAACAATTTTATTTCGCACTTTCACTTTCAGTTTTAAAAATGATTTATTGTCTTGCTCAACGGCAATATTCAATCGAATTTCTTTTAAAAAATCGATGGTGTCTAAATGCTTTTTAAATGTGTTAAAGCGATCGGCGGGTAACGAAAGTTGCGCGTTTATACCTTCGTGGGCTACATAAATTCTACCTAAAACGTCTAATGCATTCCAGGTAAGGAATAGATGGTCTCTAAAAATTTGTGGATTGCCTATTTTGGCGTACTGATAAAAAGAAAGTGTTAATCGGCTTTTTCCTGCTTCGTCGATCAATGTAGCTCTTTCTTTCGCACTTAATTTATTGTACAGTTGCATGCTATACTAATGTTTTAAGGTTAAAGAATATTTTGAGTTGCAAAAGTACAATTTTTAAAAAAAACGAACCTATTAATCACAAAAAAAGCACCTATTATAAAATAAGTGCTTTCCAAGAATAGTTCGAGTTAGTCTACTTTTAAAGTATTCTTAAGATAAGTTTCATAGCAAAATCTTCCCACTACTTATTAATAGATGCAAAATGTTCATAAAGGTTGCGTTATAAAATTGTAAGATGCCAAAACTTATAGTATTTTAGCGTCCATTACATCAGAAAATAAAATTAAAAATGAGCAGCGAAAAAGAAGCAAAATTAAAAGCATTAAAACTTACATTAGATAAATTAGATAAAGCCTACGGAAAAGGTACCGTAATGAAAATGAGCGACCAGGCGGTTGTGGATGTGGATGCAATTTCTTCAGGTTCTCTTGGGTTAGACATCGCTTTAGGCGTTGGCGGATATCCTCGCGGACGTGTTATTGAAATTTACGGACCAGAATCTTCAGGAAAAACAACTCTTACATTACATGCCATTGCCGAAGCGCAAAAAGCAGGTGGTATTGCTGCTTTTATTGATGCAGAACATGCGTTTGATAGATTTTATGCTGAAAAACTAGGGATAGATTTAGATAATTTAATTATTTCTCAACCAGATAATGGTGAACAAGCTTTAGAAATTACCGATAATTTAATTCGTTCGGGAGCTATTGATATTGTAGTTATAGATTCTGTGGCAGCATTAACACCAAAAAGTGAGATTGAAGGCGAAATGGGCGACTCTAAAATGGGTTTACATGCACGATTAATGTCTCAGGCATTAAGAAAGCTAACAGGTTCTATAAGCAAAACAAATTGTACCGTAATTTTCATTAACCAGTTACGTGAAAAAATTGGTGTGATGTTCGGTAATCCAGAAACTACGACAGGTGGTAACGCATTAAAGTTCTATGCATCTGTTCGATTAGATATTCGTCGTTCTACTCAAATTAAAGAAACCGATGGTAATGTAACTGGTAATAAAACCCGTGTAAAAGTGGTTAAAAACAAAGTTGCACCACCTTTTAAAACGGCTGAATTTGATATTATGTATGGAGAAGGCATCTCTAAAGTTGGTGAAATTTTAGATATTGCTGTTGAAAATGAAATCATTAAAAAAAGTGGTTCCTGGTTTAGTTATGATGAAACCAAACTAGGTCAAGGACGCGATGCTGTAAAAGCTCTTATAAAAGATAATCCAGAACTTATGGATGAACTCGAAGCCAAGGTTAGAAAGATAGCCAAGGAGGCTACAGCTTCAAAGTAATTTAAAAAATCCCGATATATCGGGATTTTTTTTGTTTCACACGCAACCTTTCGCACTCAAGAGCATCTTATTTGTAACAACATGTATTTAGAATTAAATTTTATTTGTTATGAAAAAGTTACTTGCCCTAAGTTTAGCTTTAATTTTATGTGCCTCTTGTAGTTTAGATAACGGTAATGACACAAATTATAGCTTTGATATTTTACCAGTAGAGAGTGTTGATATTCCTAGCGAATTTACGTTAGGTGAAACATACCCTATTACGGTTACATATTTGCGACCAACAACCTGTCATTATTTTAGAGAGTTTTATTATGCTAAGAATCTTAATGAACGTACTGTTGCGCCAATAACAATCGTATATGAAAATGATAATTGCGAAACTTTGGATAATGTTCTAGAAGAAGCTACTTTTAACTTTATCGTAACTAGCAATGGTTCTTATATATTTAAGTTTTGGCAAGGTGAAGATGCCAATGGAGATGACCAGTATTTAACTATTGAAGTACCTGTAACTAATTAAAGTATTAATTAATACGTGTTTAATTTGAGTTTGAATCAACTCATAGAAAATTGTAAAATTAATGATACTAAAGCACAAAGTGAATTGTATAAACTCTTTTCGAGTAAGCTATTCTCTATATGCTTAAAGTATTCGCGTAACTATGCCGAAGCGGAAGATAATTTGCAGGATGCATTTTTAACAATTTATAAAAAAATAGACCAATTTAAAAATAAAGGTTCTTTTGAAGGTTGGTTAAAACGTGTTACAATTAACACCGTATTACAGCAATACCGAAACCAAAAGGTTTTTGATATTGTAAATGAAAATATTATTGATGACACTGAAATAGACATTGATGAAGATACCATATCCATCGATTATCTTTTACAGATTATTCAAGAATTACCAGATAGATACCGATTGATTTTTAACCTGTATGTATTAGACGGTTATTCGCATAAAGACATAGCAACTATGCTGGATATTAACATTGGCACATCAAAATCTAATTTAGCACGTGCTAGACAGATTTTGAAAAAAACCATAGTAAATTATAGGCAAAATATAAATTTACAATCCTTATAATGAGAGATAAGAAACATATAGACCGATTGTTTCAGGAGCACTTTAAAGATTTTGAAGTGGCACCTCCAGAGACTGTTTGGAATAAAATTGAAGACAAGCTAAACCAAGACAAGAAAAAACGTCGAGTAATTCCTGTTTGGTGGCGTTATGCAGGTGTTGCAGCTTTGTTTCTGTTACTCCTAACCATTGGTGGCGTTTTTTTCAATAATAATACTACAGAACCTCTGCCAATAAAAATGGTAGGAAATGAAGAGTTACAAACCAGAAGTACAAACGCATCCAATGATAACAAAATTGCTATTGAGCAAGATCCTTCTGAAACAAATAATATTGAAGCTATTAATACTCAATCCAGTAATAAAATTTCATCAAATTCAGAAAATATCGTAGCAGAATCAACATTATCGAAGACATCTACAACAACTAATAAAAACGAAAGCTTGTTAAATGGCGCTTCAAATAAAAAAACAAAGGCACAAAATATACTAATAAACTCAAATAAAAATCAAACAGTTGCATCTAATTCTGAAGTAAAAAATGATGTTTCAGTTTCAGATAAATCTAAAAACCTCAACGAAGCTGTTAAAAATAACACATCGCAAGTTTCTGCTGAAAAAGCAAAAACGTTAATTAATAATGCTTCAAAGGATAATAACGGGATTGCGGAAGTTAAAAAAGACAAATCCAAAGAAAATTTACTTACAATTGAAGAAGCTCTCGATAAAACTAAAGATGAAATTGCAGATGATAAAACATCAAACAAATGGCGAATTGCACCAAATGCAGCGCCTGTATATTTTAATACTTTAGGCGAAGGCTCATCTATAGATCCACAATTTAATACCAATTCTAAAACTGGTGAATTAAATATGAGTTACGGTGTTAATGCCAGTTATGCAGTTAACGATAAACTAAAAGTACGCTCTGGTATTAACAAAGTAAATTTAGGATATAACACTAATAATGTTATTGTTTATCAATCGGTTGGAGTAAGTTCAAGTACCAGGTCCTTAAAAAACATAACCTCAAGTGCCAGCAGTAATTCATCTGATAATATTTCGATTATAAGTGGTGAAAATTTAAATTCAGGATCTTTTGATCCATCAAACACCTCTATAAATCAATCATTTGGCTACATAGAAGTGCCTTTAGAAATTGAATATACCTTGATAAATAAAAAATTAGGCATAAATGTAATTGGCGGATTTAGCTCTTTCTTTTTGAGTGATAATAAAATTTATTCTGAAACCGAAAGTGGTTCAAAAACATATTTAGGTCAAGCTAATAATATAAACAACGTAAGCTATAGTGCTAATTTTGGTTTTGGTTTTAACTATCAGGTATCAAAAAAAATAGACTTGAATGTAGAGCCGATGTTTAAATATCAAATTAACACATTTAACAATACTTCTGGTGATTTCAATCCCTATTTTATAGGTGTTTACACCGGATTTGCTATTAAATTCTAGGTTTTTGGTTAGATCTGGATATTGATTTCCATTAAGCTCGGAAATCAATTTCAAAGAAAACTGCTCTCCCCAGAGCGGTTTTCTTATTTATTGAAGGTTTGTAATTGTTCTAAAATAATCTCTTTCGCCTCCTTATTTAACGTTTTGGTTTCTGTAATAGTTAAATCTTTCGTAGATAAAAATTTATGCACTTTTACACGCATTCTACCAGGTCCTCCACTAAAAAATGTATAAGAAAGACGCTTTTTATTATCTCCAAAAGTTATAGGAACAATAGGAATATGATGATTTATAGCTAATCTAAATGCACCATCTTTAAAATCATCTAATTCAATGTGTTCTTCCGGTACGCCACCTTCAGGAAAAATGCAAATACTTACCCCAGTTCTTAATCTATTTTGTGCCCTTAAAAAAACAGCTTGTCTGCTTTTAGCCGAATTCCTGTCAACCAATATACAGGTGCGTTTATAAAAGAACCCGAATAACGGAATATTAGCCAATTCCTTCTTTCCTACAAAGACAAACGGGTTTTTAACCGAAACCAACATAAGCATAATATCTGCCATGGATGTATGGTTGGCAACAAACATATAGCTTTTACTTTTTTCGGGAGTTTGTTCGGTTTCAATTTTCCATCGAAAACCCATGCCAATTAAAATAAATTTAGCCCAAAGACGTGCAATTTTAAAAAAGTAAGGATACCAGGATTCTTTAGAAATAGAAATTAATAATATTGGAAACAGTATAAGAATTGGTAACGCTACAAGAATGTAGAACCAAATTCGGTACAAAATCCAGAATGGATATTTAAAAATTTTCATCGAAACCAAAAATACATAATTGTATTGAGCAATTCTATTAAAAAAATTACCTTTGCTTGCATAATAAAAATAGAGTTTAATTTTAATAAGATTCCTGCCTTAGCGGGAATATCAAGATGGCAAGAATACTTACAGGCATACAAAGTACCGGAACACCACATTTAGGAAATATTTTAGGAGCAATTATTCCAGCGATTAAAATGGCTGAAAAACCAGAAAATGATTCTTATCTATTTATCGCCAATTTGCATACGTTAACACAAATTAAGGACGCTGAAATATTAAGAATGAACACATATTCTACAGCAGCTACCTGGTTAGCGTTTGGATTGAATATTGAAAAAACAGTGTTTTACAGACAAAGTGATATTCCTCAAGTAACTGAATTATCATGGTATTTAAGTTGCTTTTTCCCTTACCAACGCTTAACACTAGCGCATGGTTTTAAAGATAAAGCCGACAGACTGGAAGATGTAAATGCTGGTTTATTTACGTATCCCATGTTAATGGCCGCAGATATTTTATTGTATGATGCGGAAATTATTCCGGTTGGAAAAGACCAAGAACAACATATTGAAATGACCCGCGATGTAGCTTCGCGTTTTCATGCTAAAGTTGGAGAAGCTTTTGTGTTGCCTGTAGCCGAAATACAAAAAGACACCATGCTTATTCCGGGAACGGATGGTGAAAAAATGAGTAAAAGCAAAGGAAATACCATCAATATTTTTTTAGACGATAAAAAACTGCGCAAGCAAATCATGTCTATTGAAACAGATAGTACACCACTTGAAGATCCAAAAGACTGGAAAACCTGTAACTGTTTTGCTATTTATAGTTTGCTGGCAAATGAAGCTCAAATTAAAACCATGAAAGCTAATTATGAAAACGGTAATTATGGTTACGGACACGCTAAACAAGCCTTGTTTGAATTAATTGTTGAAACATTTTCAATACCACGCGAGCGTTATACCTATTACATGACTAACCTAGGCGAAATTGATAAAGCTTTGGCTTTAGGGGCAGAGAAAGCTAAATTGGTTGCTGATGATGTTTTAAAAAGGGTTCGTGAAAAGATTGGATATTAATTCCTGCGAAGGCAGGAATCTTGTTATTTGAATCTTAAAATGACATAATTCGATTTACCTTTGATCAGCATTTTTATGAAATTCTTGCGTGCGCAGGAATTTTAGATAAGCTCAAATAATTTCCCAGGCAACGGCATAATAACCCCTTTTAATTTCATATTCAACAAAACGCCTGCTACTTTAAAAATAGGAAGATTACAATTAATGGCAATCACATCTAATTGCTATTTTTCGTTATCTTTTAGATAGTTATAAATTATTTTTTCGGTGGCGTCTAATTCTACAAACAACTGTTTTTGAATGGCGGGTTTCTTTTCGTCTTCCAACTTCCAATTTAAAATACATGGCACATCTAAAGCTGTTGTAAGCATGTGTGCTTTTTGGTATTTTATTAAATTATTACAACCCATACTTTGAGAATCGGTTATTCTTCCAGGAACGGCGAACACATCCCGATTATAGGAATTGGCAATATCTGCAGTCACTAAGCTTCCTCCTTTTTCGGCAGATTCTATAACAATAGTAGCTTCACTTAAGCCGGCGATAACGCGATTTCTCTTTAAAAAATTGTTTTTATCAAAATTGTCACTGCTCCAAAAATCGGTAAAAAAGCCACCGTTTTTCTCCATATCTACCATATACTTCTTGTGTGCTTTCGGATAAATTTGATTCAAACCATGTGCTAAACAGCCTATGGTTTGTAAATTATTTTTCATCGCTGCTTTATGTGCAGTTATATCGGTCCCATAAGCAAATCCTGAAACAATAACTGGGTTATATATGCTTAGTTTTTCAACTAAATCTTCACAAAAAACGATGCCACTCGTAGTTATTTTTCTGGTACCAACTATGCTTATAATTCGCTGTCGCTTTAAATTAATATTTCCTGATTGAAACAGTACCACGGGTCCATCAATACAATGTTTAACTTTTCGGGGTGATTTTCATCTTCAAAATAAAAAACGTTACTATGATTTTCTTTAATAAAGTTCAACTCCTTTTCGGCTTCCTTTAAATGATGAGGTTCGTGTAATTCACTTAAAATAACACTTCCAATACCGTCAATTTTTAACAGATTTTGCTTCTTTTCTTTTAAAACAGCTTCGACACTACCGCAATGATTAATAAGTCGTTTAGCGGTAATATCACCAATATTTGGTACATGTTGCAACGCTAAGGTGTAAAGCAAGTCGGTTTCGGTCATTCTATACTATTGATTTTGAAGCTGCAATAAAATAATTTTTACACTGTTAATAAATATTTGGTGTTAAATTTTATCGACATACTTATTTTTTTAACTTTGTTTTTATGCAATTAGAAACCTACATAAGCGATTTACTCTATAGATATGAGTGTGTTACCATCCCCGAGTTTGGTGCATTTTTAACGCAACGCGCATCTGCAACCATTGAAGATGCAACCAATACATTTAATCCGCCAAAAAAATCGGTGTCGTTTAACGAGCAAATTCAGAAGAATGATGGTTTATTAGCACATTATATTGCTGATGCAGAAAAAATTCCATTTGAGGTTGCGAACGAAAAAATTGCAAAACGTGTTAATACTTTAAAATCAAAATTAACACAAGGTGAAACTGTTACATTTAAAAATATTGGTGACATCGTATTTAACTCTGAAGGAAATATTTTATTTGAACCTACTTATAAATTAAACTATTTAACAGATTCTTTTGGGTTATCACAGTTTGTTTCTCCTGCCGTTTCTCGAGAAGTTTATAAAAAAGAAGTCGAAGCTATTGAAAAAGTAATTCCACTTACATTCACCCCAGAAAAACGCAAAACCAGACCTTATTTAAAATATGCTGCAGTTGGTTTAATTGCGTTAACATTAGGTGGTTTTGGAGCTTCTAACTACTATGTAAATCAAATTGAGCAGCACAATCAAATCGCTCAAAAAGAAGCAACACAACAATTAGATGCGCAAATACAACAAGCTACTTTTAGTTTAAATACTCTACCTGCAATAACGCTAAATATTACTAAACAATCTGGTAATTACCACGTCGTAGCTGGTGCTTTTAGAGTTGAAGACAACTGCGAACAAATTATTAGCGAGTTAAAAGAACTAGGATTTAAAGCGAGAACTATTGGTGTAAACAAATACGGTTTACACGAAGTTGTTTATGGAAGTTATGAAACTGGTGAAGAAGCTTTAAAAGTATTGCGTGATGTTAGAATTAATCAGAACGAAGATGCTTGGTTATTGGTTAAAGATCTAGACCTTGTTGTGGCGGAATAATATATCTTAAACACTTTTTAAATCCTAAAATCGTTTTACCTTTGCGGCATAATTAAATATGTTGTGATGCAAGCAAAAACACCCGAACAATCTAAAACGATTCTTACTGATATGGTTTTACCTGGTGAAACCAACCCTTTAAACAACCTTTTTGGTGGCGAATTATTAGCGCGTATGGATCGCGCTGCCAGTATTGCAGCAAGACGCCACAGCAGACGTATTGTAGTAACAGCATCGGTTAACCATGTCGCTTTTAACAGAGCCGTTCCACTAGGTAGTGTAGTAACCGTTGAAGCCAAAGTATCGAGAGCTTTTAATACGTCTATGGAAATTTTTATTGATGTTTGGATTGAAGATAGAGAGTCTGGCGAACGAACAAAAGCCAATGAGGGCATATACACCTTTGTAGCAGTTGATGATACTGGTAAGCCTGTATCGGTGCCTGAAGTACATCCGGAAACTACTCTTGAGAAACAACGTTTTGAAGCAGCTTTACGTCGTAAACAATTAAGTTTATTATTGTCCGGGAAAATGAAACCTAGCGAAGCTACTGAGTTAAAGGCTTTATTTGAATAATTAAACCTTCTTTTATTTTTATAGTCATATAGTAGAACCAAATTTCAAACAATATGAAATCTACTATTTTATTATTTACATTGTGTTTAATGCTAGGGACCACATCATGTGTTACCAGAGTTGTAACAAAACCCGCTACCGTTTCTGTAGTGAAAATAGCTCCTGCTAATTACAAAATTGTAAAAGTGCGTGGAAAACGTTATTATTCATGGAATGAAAATCATTATAGAAAAACAAGAAAAGGTTTCGTGTTAGCACGATTTTAACATCCATTGTTTTGCGTTAGGGGTTGCAGCGACATCCTTTTTAAAACTAGCAGCATGAAGATTGAGAGTGCTAAAAATTGACAGTTTACCACGTTCTTCGTCCTGACAATAACATTTTAAAAAGATATAGCGAAAAACCCGACCCTTGTGGAAACCTGCCGGCAGGCAGGCGCCCAATTACTGTTAAGGAACAAAAGGCAGATTGCTTCGTGCCTTACACTGACTTAAATAATGAGATTCCTGCTTTCGCAGGAATTTTTACATTTTAAAAATCCATGATGCTGGATTCTCGGTAGCTGTTCCTTTTGAAAGTGAAAAACTTAAAATGGTTTCACCGTTTGATGGGTTGGTAAACACTGCGCCGATTATTTGTTTGGTGCTTACTTTATCGCCTTCTTTTACATAAACTTCAGATAAGTTTTTATATAAGGTCAAGTAATCACCATGGCGAACCATGACAATTGGGTTTACATTCTTCATTTTAAGTACCGCACTTACTTCGCCATCAAAAACAGCACGGACTTTCGATCCTTTTTCAGTCGCAATTCTAACACCATTACTTTTTATAGTTAACGATTTATCGATAGGATGCGGTTGTGTACCATAACCAAGCGTTACATAGCCCTTTTCAACAGGCCATGGTAGCTTTCCTTTGTTAGCCACAAAGTTTGCCGCTAAAACTTTTTCTTCGGCAGTTAATGCAAAGTTGGCTGAACTGGCCACATTTGTAATACCTGCCTTTTTATTAGATTTTGCAATAGCTTCTTTAATAATTCGGTCTATTTCGGCATCTATTCTGTCTGCTTCCTTTTGTTTTTGTTTTATCTGTGCCGCATAAACAGATAGGTTCTTTTTAATAGATTTCATCAATTCTTGATGCTGCTTACGCTCTGATTCTAATGATTTTTGAACCTCTTTATTATCTGCAATTAACTGTTTTTTAGTTTCTTGCTGCTTAATTAAATCTAAATTAATAGTTTGTAATTCGGCCGTTTTCGCTTTAATCGTTTCGCCTTGTTCTTTTTGGTGATCTGTATATTGTTTCATATACTGCAACCTTTTGTACGCTTGTTTAAAATCGTCTGCTGAAAGTAAAAACATGATTCTGCTCTGTTGATTTTTACTTTTATAAGACTTCACCATCATTTCAGCATAATCTGCCCTTAAAACCTTTAATTCGCTTCTTAAACTTGTTATTTTTCTTTGATTGTAATTAATATCACGGTTTATTAAATTCGCTTGTTGATTAGTCACTTTAATCAAATTATCCAGCACTTTTATTTTGTGATTAAAATCTTGAATTAATGTTAACTGCGATTTTTCTTTAGATTTATTTTCAAGTCGCAACTGATTAATTTTCTGAATTTCTAAGCGAAGTTCCTGCCGGCGCGCTTCCAATTCTTCTTGTTTATTGCTTTGCGAAAATATTAGTGTACTACATAACAAAAAGCTAAGTAGTAATAAGAATTTATATGGTTGATTGTACTGTAACATTAAAGTCTAATTTCTTTAAAACCTGAGGGTATTTTATATGGAAAGCTTATATTTTCGTTTAAAGTAACGCTTTTGAATTCTAATTCTATATACGTTTCTTTATTAGCTTCAACAGCTATAATTTTTATGTTTTCTGGAAGTGTTTGTTTATCTACTTCCTGATACGTTAAATAATCAATCTGTAAATGTCTGAATTCTTTTGGTTGTGATATTTGTTGCGATTTTACTTTAAAATGAACAGGGTCTAACAAAAAGAAAATTTCAAATAATTCAAGTTGTTTTTTAGGTTGAAGAATGTAGGCTTCTTCGTTAACCGAAACATCATAGGTATTAGCGTTTAAACTGAAAATTGCTTCACCCAATAACAAATTCTGAACTTTTTGAAAATTTAATTCGGTGCCTAATAAATCGCTTAAATATTTGTAATCGCCTTCAAAATAGGTGTTGTCTAATTTGTTGTAAAAACTAACTTTTTCGGGTGTTACTAAGGCTTTAACAACCGAAAACGTGGCGCTAATCCATAACATTTCATCTTTTTTGGCTCTAAAATTAACGGTATAAGATTGCTCATTTCCATCCTGATTATACGTTATTTTAAGTTTAGATTGCATTGTATTAAAAACTGGCGTTAGCTTTGAATTTTCCTTTAAAAGCTGTTTTGTACTCAGCTTGAAATTTGCTTCACCACCACTAATAGTCCTAGAGGACCTACAATTAAACACCAAAAATACCAACAAGGATAAAATGATGTACTTAAGTTTATTCATTAATTTGAGCTTTCTAATTTTTTCACTTTATCACTAAACGCTTTTACTTTTGCTGTATTGTTTAATGAGCCATAAGCAATACTTAATTGTTTGTAAAAATCTATCTCCATTTTAATATCGTCGATAATATAATCCAGTCCTGCTTCTAAAGCTTCAACAGCTCTTTTCGGTTCGTTTAAATTGTTTAAGGCTACGCCGTTAATCAAATAAAACAAAGGTTGCGCAGGAAACTTTTGTAACACGTCATTACTTCGTTTCTCTGCTAAACTAAACTTTTGCAAATCTATGTAAAGTAACAATACGTTTCTAAGCACATTGAAATTATCTTCATCAATTTTTAACGCAGCTTCAAAATACTCTAAAGCCTTTGGTTTATTCTTTTTCGCCAAATAATATTGCCCTAATTCAATAAGCGTTTTGCTGTTGTTGCTATCGCCCACTAAAGCGGTTGCTTCTACCAAATCATCTTCGTATTCTGGATGGCTACCAACAAATTGCACAAAATCAGTAAGTACTTTTAATTTTGCTTCTGGTTTTATTTCAGGGCTTTTAACCACGATTTTCATCGATTCAATTGCTTTTTCAGCATTATTATCGTCTAAATAAAACTTGTATAATGCTAAGTGAACAATTTGCGAATTGGGGCTGATTTTAAGAAGTTCTTTAGCTGTTTCAAAAGCTTTATCAGTTTCATTATTCTCACTATAGCGCAAGATAAGCTGCAAATAATTCGTTTCCTTCTCTGGATTGTCTTCTACCCGCGCTTGTAAATTTTTTATCTGATCCTTTTTGCGTCCCGTTGCCTCATATATTTGGTTGCGCATAATGTCGCGCGATATCGATATACCAAATTCCGCATCTAAATCGTCTATAATTTTCAATGCATCATTGTATTCCTTTGTTTTTACATACAAAGCTGCCAAATTCTCTTTATAATCCGGATGGTATTTTACTAATTGCTTAACTGTTTTAATAGCCTTGTCAAAATCGTTTTGTTCTATATAAAACCCATAAAGTTCATCCAAAAACCATTCATTGTCCGGATCCTTGCTTACAGCCTTTTTTAAAGCGTCTTCGGCCGAACCAAAATTTTTGAGTAACACATAATTCTTCCCTAATTCAAAATACAAAACAGCCACCGAATTATCCAGTTCGATACATTTTAAAAGCGCTTCAACCGAGCGGTCGTAATTTTCAATCCCCTTTTGCTTTAAAGCTTCATAAAAAGATTCCTGAAATTTATCTTCAAAATCCCCTAAATCGTCATCAGGTTTTTTATTAAAATCTACTTGCGCATAATTAGCCTGTGGAACTAATAAGAGTCCGAAGAGTAAAAATACTATGTAGATTTGTTGTTTCATAAATGCCTGAGGCTTTCAATTTAATTTAGGCGCCTGCCTGCCGGCAGGCAGGTTACCACGAGGGTCAGGCTTTGCACTATATCTTTTTTGCTTTTAGCGGCAAAAAAGGATGCCGCTTCAATCCCTAACGCAACTATCTGCTATTATATGGTTTAGGCAAGAGTTGTTCCCTACTATCGATAATGGGATTCCTGCCTTCGCAGGAATTATTCTAAAACAGAATAATCACCAATACTTACATTGGTAAACTTACCGTCAAATTTTACATGATTCCCAATCATAGCATCATCTAAATTAGCATTTTTGATTGTAGTATTAGTTTGTATTAAGCTATTTTTAACGGTTGAGTTTTCGATAATACTGTTATTCCCGATTGAAACATTCGGACCTACAGTACTGTTTTTAAGCAGTACATTTTCGCCAATAAAACAAGGTTCAATAATTTTTGAATCTGTTAGTTTTACTGAAGTTGCTACCATTTGCTCCTCGCCATCTGCCTTTAAAAAACCTAACATTCTTGTATTGGTTTCAACGGTTATGGCTTTATTACCACAATCCATCCACTCATCAACTGTTCCCGTTTTAAATATTTTACCATCGGCCATCATAAGTTTTATACCATCGTTAATTTGGTACTCGCCTCCATTGGTAACGTTTTCATCTAAAATTTGTTGCAGCTTTTCTTTTAAAACAGCCACATCTTTAAAATAATAAATTCCGATAACCGCTTGGTCGCTTACAAAATTTTCTGGTTTTTCAACTAGTTCAACTATTTCTTGTTTATTATTTAATTTCACAACACCATAAGCCTCTGGATTATCGACTTGTTTAGTCCAAATAACGCTATCTGCTGCCGGATCTAGATCAAACTCGGCCCTAATCAAGGTATCGGCATATGCGATTACTGCAGGCCCCGATAAAGATGGTTTTGCACACATAATAGCGTGTCCTGTTCCTAAAGGTAAATCCTGACGGTAAATAGAAGCTTTCGCACCTAAATCGGTTGCTAGTTTCTTTAAACTTTCAACAACATCATCTCCAAAAAAAGCGGGATCTCCTAAAACAAAAGCGATTTCATCAATTGGTTGCTTTAATACTTTTGCAATATCTTTTACCAAACGGTGTACTATTGGTTGACCTGCAACTGGAATTAAAGGTTTTGGTACTGTTAAACTATGTGGGCGCAAACGAGAACCTCGTCCTGCCATTGGTACTATTATTTTCATTTTTTAAAGTTGATTCGTTTATTTGTTGAATTGTTTATTTGTCACGATATAAACATTCTAATGATTCATACTACTTATGAGATTCCTGCCTTCGCAGGAATTTTATTTGGTTCCTGTACTTCCAAAACCGCCTTCACCACGTGATGTATTTGATAATTCATTGCTATCTAACCACTCCGCTCGTTCGTGTTTAGCAATGACTAACTGTGCAATACGTTCTCCATTTTCAATAACAAGATCGTCATGAGAAAGATTTACTAAAATTACTCCTATTTCGCCTCGATAATCAGCATCTACAGTTCCAGGTGCGTTCAAAACGGTTATTCCTTTTTTAGCTGCTAAACCACTACGAGGTCGAACTTGTGCTTCATAACCTATTGGTAATTCAATGAATAAACCTGTACCAACAATAATACGCTCTAAAGGTTTTAAAACTTTAGATTCTTCTAAATTGGCTCGCAAATCCATGCCTGCGGATGCGATTGTTTCGTAATGAGGTAAAGGGTGATTGGACTTATTAATAATTTTAATTTGCATATTATCTTTTTAAAAACTGTTGTAATTGATTTTTTTCTAACATAAAAACTAAGATTAAATAGCCCATCAACAAAGTGATACCTACATAAAAATAATCTCTATAAACATAAAACGAAATTACCGAAAATGCCGATGAAACCAATAAGTACAAACTCATTTTTTTTAAATTATAAGGTATTGGATAGTATTTTTGACCGTAATAATACGATGCCACCATCATACTTGCATATGCAACCAAAGTAGCTATTGCAGAACCTTTATAATCTATTATTGGAATCAACCAAAAATTAAGTCCTAGTGTTAATAAAGCTCCAAACACTGAAATATAGGCTCCAAATTTAGTTCTATCGGTAATTTTATACCAAACTGAAAGATTGTGATAAATACCTAAACAAAAATTAGCAATTAAAATAAAAGGAACTACCCACATAGCTTCCCAATAATCTTCACTTCTAACAATAAAAGGTTTTAACACATCAGCAAAAACCACTACAGCCAATACCATTATAGAGCCCGATGCCACAAAAAACTCTAAAATTCGGGCATAATTTTTCTGTGGATTTTCCGTTTTTGCATGACTGAAAAAGTAGGGTTCAATTCCCAATCTATATGCTGTAGCAAACAACGTCATAAAAACAGCTATTTTATAACATGCAGAATACATGCCTACTTTAGTTTCAGCAATATCAGGTGGCAATAAATAATCTAAAAGAATCCTGTCGAAAGTTTCATTAACGGAAAAAGCAATACCTGCAATAAGAACAGGAATGGCATATCGCATCATTTTTTTAAATAAGTCTGAATCAAAAGTGTATTTGATTTTAAAATAAAAATGAAGCATCAACGCTAATGTTACTGCGCTTGCAACTAGGTTGGAAATGAAAATATAATTTACTTCAAAATTAGGAATGTAAATTGACTCCATTAACGCGCTATTTACTGCTAATTTTTTAAGATACAGTAAAAAGAACACGTTCAGTCCTAAATTAAAAGCGACATTAAGAATCTTTATAATAGCGTATGTTGTTGACTTACCATGAGCTCGCAACCATGCAAATGGAATAATAACTAAAGCGTCTAATAACAATATCCATACAACCAGAGAAATATATTCTGCCTTAATATCTGTAAGAGCAGCTATCTGGTTTTTAAGTAAAAACGCTAAAATAAAAAACCCAAAAGAAGATACTATTAATGCTATCGCAGAAGTACCGACAACTTTATTTTGGTCGTCTTCCTTATTGAAAAAACGGAAAAATGCCGTTTCCATTCCATAAGCTAAAATCACATTAAAGATAACAAACCAAGAAAAAATAATGGAAACTTTACCATATTCTGCTACTGAAGACAGAACACCTTTTGTAGTATATAATGGAACCAATAAAAAGCTTAACATCCGGGGAAGTACCGTGGCTAAACCATAAATAAAAGTTTGCTTGAATAAATTTTTGAGTCCGCTCAATGAAAAGTTATTAATTCGGCTAAAAATACGTTTTTAGCCAATGTAATGCAAAGATAAATTAAGGCTTCTTATGTGGGGTACTCATAAATTCTGAAACATCCTTTTTATTGATTTTCTCAATTTTAAAATACTTCACTTTATTCCCTAATTTATAACTTACAACACATTCGTCTTCTAGTAATTTAAAAGATGACTTTTTAGGCATTTCTGGTACTTTATTGCCATATTCGGCATATGGGTCACTGCTCATTACAATATCTCTTTTTTGGTTGATTTCAGATTGAAACCTACCAATAAAGACGTCGTTATTTCTGTATTCTAATTTGGCCTGTTTCCCCTGAAAATAAACGCTATCCAGTATAACCTTATTAGGGTTTGAAATGATTGGTATAAAGATGTTAATTCCTGAACCCCCGCCTTGAACACCTGCTACCCAATGTTGATAGTAAACGTCTCCCAGAGTTAAAGGCGCGTTAGTTTCTAGTTTTTTAGAAACTCCACATTGTGAAAATGTTGCCATAATAAATAACATGAAAGTTAAAAACAGGACACTTTTAAATAATTTCATTAGTCAAAATTGAATGTTATAAAGATACTATTTCAAATTTAATGCCATAAAAAAAGCCCCACTTGATGCGAGGCTTAATGTTATAATGAGATACTGAAACAAGTTCAGCATGAAAATTAATTATTCAAGGCCTCGGCTCCACCAACAATCTCAAGGATTTCGTTAGTAATTGCCGCTTGACGTGCTTTGTTATAAGTTAATTTAAGTTGATCTCTTAACTCTGTTGCATTATCTGTTGCTTTATGCATCGCAGTCATACGCGCACCATGTTCGCTCGCAAAAGAATCTCTAACCCCTTTATACAATTGTGTTTTTAAGGACTTAGGTATTAATTCCTCAACAATTTCCACCTTTGATGGCTCAAAAATATAATCCGAATTGTTTGCAACACTTCCTTCAACAGGAACTATAGGCAAAAATTGTTCGGTCATTACTTCTTGAGTAGCCGCATTTTTAAATTTATTATAAACGATTTCAATTTTATCGAACTCGCCAGTAACAAATTTATCCATTAGCATTTCAGCTATTTCGGCAACGTTTTCAAATGTTAAATCATCAAAAACAGTGCTTTTATTTGCAATTACAATTTTCTTTTTTGAAAAAGCATCATTTCCTTTTTTCCCAATTGCAACAATTGAAACATTTTTACCAGTATATACATTACTAATTAAATGCTGTGTATGCTTAATAATATTAGAGTTAAAAGCACCACATAAACCTCTATTAGAAGTAATTGGAACGATTAAAACATTTTTTATTTCGCGTTGCGCTGAAAACTTACTTCCAGAATCTGCATCTAATGTTGCGCTTAAACTTTGTAAAAGTTCAGTTAACTTATCTGCATAAGGGCGCATTGCTGTAATAGCGTCTTGCGCTTTCTTTAACTTCGCAGCAGACACCATTTTCATAGCACTGGTAATCTGCATCGTTGAAGATACCGACGATATTCTATTACGTATTTCTTTTAAATTTGCCATGTTTAGTCTTTAGTTATTAGTGGTTAGTCTATAGTCTTAATGACTAACGACTAAAGTCTAGTTATGCTCTATATTTTCCTGATAAATCTTTTGCTACAGCCGTTAATGTGTCTGTAATTTCATCAGTTAATTTTCCTGCTTTTAAAGAAGCTAATACATCACTATGTTTTGCTCTTAAAAATTCAAGATAATCTCTTTCGAATTCCTTCACTTTTTCAACAGGAACATCTCTTAATAAGTTTTTAGACCCTGCATATATTATTGCAACTTGATCTTCAACCTTAAATGGATCGTTTTGAGCTTGTTTTAAAATCTCAACGTTACGTTTTCCTTTGTTAATTACATTTAAAGTAACGGCATCTAAATCTGAACCGAATTTAGCAAACGCTTCTAGTTCACGATATTGAGCTTGGTCTAATTTTAAAGTACCTGCTACTTTTTTCATTGATTTAATCTGTGCATTACCACCAACACGAGATACTGAAATACCTACGTTAATTGCTGGACGAACACCTGCATTAAATAAATCTCCATCTAAGAAAATTTGCCCATCAGTAATCGAAATTACGTTTGTTGGAATATATGCTGATACGTCACCTGCTTGTGTTTCAATAATTGGCAATGCCGTCAATGAACCACCACCTTTAACTAAAGGTTTTAACGAATCTGGTAGATCGTTCATGTTTTTAGCAATTTCATCATTATTGATAACTTTTGCTGCACGCTCTAATAAACGAGAGTGTAAGTAAAAAACGTCTCCAGGATACGCCTCACGTCCTGGTGGACGACGTAATAATAAAGATACCTCACGGTAAGCAACTGCTTGTTTTGATAA
>Ga0102814_10000482_pt1 | contig 28965 bp, 20 predicted proteins | sample ColrivemetaGS741_FD_79112 | JGI IMG/M metagenome (GOLD analysis project Ga0102814, IMG submission 79112) | Estuarine microbial communities from the Columbia River estuary - Flood tide ETM metaG S.741 | ecosystem: Environmental > Aquatic > Marine > Intertidal zone > Estuary | place: USA...
CAGCTGTTCTGTATGCTTTTACTATATATGCTTGTTTCATTGTATTAGTTTCTTAAAGGTTTTCCTGTTTTTAACATGTGTTGAATACGTTCTAAAGTTTTACGTTCTGTACATAAACTTAAAAAAGCTTCACGTTCTAGATCTAATAAATATTGCTCACTTACTAGAGTAGGTTCTGATAAATCTCCTCCAGCCATCACATAAGCTAATTTATTAGCTATTTTTTGGTCATGTTCGCTTATATAATTACTGTCTTGCATAGCATCTGTTCCAACTAAAAACATTCCTAATGCTTGTTTGCCTAGAACTTTAACGTCATTACGTTTTACGGGTTGTGTATAACCAGCATCTGCCATTAATCTGGCATGTGCTTTTGCCATTGCTAATTGGCGATCTTTATTAACTACAACTATATCTTTTCCTTTTTGAAGAATACCCAAATCGAATGCTTCATATGCAGATGTTGCTACTTTTGCCATTCCTATGGTTAAAAAATATTCTTGCAAAGTATTTAATTCAACATCACCCTTTTTGAAAGTATCAGAAGCTCTTAAAGCCATTTCTTTAGAACCTCCACCACCTGGAATAACACCTACTCCAAATTCTACTAAACCAATATAAGTTTCGGCAGCAGCAACTACTTTATCAGCGTGCATAGATAACTCACATCCACCACCTAGTGTCATACCATGTGGCGCAGATACGGTCGGAATAGACGAATAACGCATGCGCATCATAGTATCCTGAAAATATTTTATGGCCGCATTTAATTCATCGTATTCTTGTTCAACAGCCATCATAAAAATCATGCCTATGTTCGCACCAACAGAGAAATTAGCACCTTGGTTTCCTATAATTAATCCTTCGAAATCTTTTTCTGCTAAATCAACAGCCTTGTTTAATCCTGCTAATACATCGCCGCCGATGGTATTCATTTTAGATTGGAATTCACAGTTTAAAATACCGTCTCCCAAATCTTCAATAACAACGCCTGTGTTTTTAAATACCTCTTTAGATTTTCTAATATTATCTAAAATAATGAAAGCATCTTGTCCAGGTATTTTTTCTTGATTTTTAGTAGGAATATCGTAGGCGTAAGTAGCGCCGTCTTTTACAGTATAAAACGATTTACTGCCTGAAGCAAGCATATCGTTTACCCATGCAGCTGGTTCTAAACCTTCGCCTCTCATTATTTCAATACCCTTTTCAACACCTATAGCATCCCAAATTTGGAAAGGACCATGTTCCCAACCAAACCCTGCTTTCATAGCATCATCTATTTTATATAATTCGTCTGTGATTTCAGGAATCCTATTTGAAACATAGGCAAACATCGCGGCGAAATTTTTTCTATAAAAATCACCTGCCTTATCTTTTCCTGAAACTAAAACTTTAAAACGATCAATAACTTTATCAATAGTTTTTGTAAGTTCTAACGTGGCAAAACTGGTTTTCTTTGTAGGCTTATATTCCAGAGTATTTAGATCTAATGCTAAAATATCTCTTCCTTCTTTTTTATAAAAACCTTGTCCTGTTTTGCTTCCTAACCACTTGTTTTCCATCATGGTATTGATGAAATCTGGAAGTTTAAATAGTTCGTGTGATTCGTCTTTAGGGCAATTTTCATATATACCATTAGCAACATGCACTAAAGTATCTAATCCAACAACGTCTACAGTTCTAAAAGTCGCCGATTTTGGACGACCAATAACAGGACCCGTCAGTTTATCAATTTCTTCAACTGTTAATCCTAATGATTTTACTTGATGAAATAAACTTTGTATTCCGAAAATCCCAATTCTGTTTCCAATAAATGCTGGAGTATCTTTGGCAATTACAGAGGTCTTTCCTAAAAATTGTTCTCCATATCCATTTAAAAACTCTAAAACAGAAGCATCGGTTTTAGGCCCAGGTATAATTTCGAATAATTTTAAATATCGTGCTGGATTGAAAAAGTGAGTTCCACAGAAATGTTTCTGGAAATCTTCAGAACGACCCTCACTCATAAAATGAATAGGAATACCTGATGTATTTGATGTAATTAATGTACCAGGTGTTCTATATTTTTCTAGTTTTTCAAAAACACTTTTTTTAATATCTAAGCGTTCAACAACTACTTCCATTATCCAATCTACTCCAGAAATTTTTGCAATATCATCTTCTAAATTCCCTGTAGTAATGCGATTTGCGAAATTAGTATGGTAAATAGGTGATGGTTTTGATTTTAATGAAGCAGTCAAGGCATCATTTACTAATCGATTTCTTACTACTTTGCTTTCCAAGGTTAACCCTTTTGCTTTTTCAGCATCATTTAATTCTCTTGGAACAATATCTAGCAATAACACATCTACACCAATATTGGCGAAATGACATGCTATACCGCTTCCCATAATTCCAGAACCAATAATGGCTACTTTTTTAATTCGTCTTTTGCTCATTTTGTTACTTGTCGTTTTGGTCGTATATTTTTTTGTTTGAAATCATTTCACTAATTACATTAGCAACTTCATAAAAGTTCTTTAGTTTTTCGTCTGAAATATTTTTCTTGATAGCTTCGTTGAAAGTTAGAACTCTTTCTTTCGAGTAAGCTCTTTTTTCATGGCCGAATTTGGTAAGATGAATAATTACACCTCTGCCATCGTCTGGATTTGGTCTGCGTTCTATTAATCCTTTTACCTCCATGGTTTTTAATATTCTTGACAAACTAGTTGCTTCCATACCCATCATAGGACCTAAGGCTGTTGAGGATGTTCCTTTTTCTCGGTCTATACTTAATAAGGTAAAACCGGTAGCCATGGTGCTATCAAATTTTGAAGCTTCTTCGTTATACATCTTTTGAACCGCTAACCACGTGGTTCTTAATATATAATCGATTGTTATTTCTTTCATAGTTTTTTGGTAGATTGCTTCAAATATATAAAAATTTATTATGCATGCATAATAAATAGTATAAATTTAACTTACTACAAAAGAAAAATAAGGGGGTGTTTATTTAAGGTCTATAAATTTTTTCTATAAGATTGGCATATTTTTCTTTAATAGCCTTTCTTTTTAATTTCATAGTTGGTGTTAAATGTCCAGCATCAATGGACCAAACTTCTGGAGTGATTTCGAATTTTTTTATTTGTTCCCAGTTTCCAAAATTTTTGTTTGCGACATCAATTTCTTCTTGAATGCGTTCATGCAATTCCTTACTACTTATAATATCATCGATTGATTTTAAAACAATTTTATGTCGTTTTGCCCATTCTTTAACAAAAGCAAAATTTATTTGTATTAATGCAGCAGGCATTTTTTCGCCTTCACCAATTACCATAATCTGGTCGATGAATCTGGATTGTTTAAACTCATTTTCGAGAAGTGCAGGTGCCACATATTTTCCACCAGAAGTTTTAAACATTTCCTTTTTACGATCGGTAATTTTTAAAAAGCCATGTGCATCAATTTCGCCTATATCTCCGGTATGAAAATAATCGCCTGTCATTACTTCTGCAGTTTTTACAGGGTCTTTATAATAGCCAAGCATAACGTTTGGACCTTTTACAAGAATTTCACCGTCTTGAGCAATTTTAACATCAACATTATCTATTATTTTTCCAACAGATCCTATTCGGAATCCACCATTTCGCATGTCGTTTACAGAAATGACGGGTGACGTTTCTGTAAGTCCATAACCTTCCATAATTGGTAATCTGGCTGCGGCGAATACACGCGTTAATCGAGCTTGTAGTGCAGCACTTCCAGAAACCATGAGTTCTAAATTACCACCTAATCCTTCTCGCCATTTGCTGAAAATTAATTTTCGTGCAATGCTTAATTGAAATGTGTACCACCATCCATTTTTACGATAAGGCTCATATTTTAAGCCTAAATCAACCGCCCAATAAAACATCATTTTTTTAATGCCTTTCAATTCGGAACCTTTTGCCATGATGCTATCGAATACTTTTTCGTATAAACGAGGTACTGCCGTCATAACATTTGGTTTAATCTCTTTTAAGTTTTCACTCATTTTTTCAATAGACTCAGCAAAATATATTTCTACACCACAGTTCATGTATAAATATAAAATCATACGTTCAAAGACATGACAAATTGGAAGAAAACTTAAAGCTTTAGATTTTCCATAATGGAATGGAACACGTTTTTCGCTATCTAAAACATTAGATACTAAATTGTTATGAGAAAGCATGACGCCTTTAGGTTTTCCAGTAGTTCCAGAAGTATAAATTAATGTGGCTAAATCGTTAGGTTTGATTTCTTGCTTTCTTAATTCAACTTCATTTTGATTGCTTTTATCTTCTCCTAATTTTAAAACATCCGACCAATGATTTTCTCCATCAATCTCATCAAAAGTATATACGTTTTTTAAAGTTGTATTTTTCTTAATCGAATTTAATTTCTCTAACACCTCTATATCAGAAACAAAACAATAAAGCGCTTCAGAATGGTTAAGAATATATTCATAATCTTCAGAAGCAATCGTAGGATAAATAGGCACATTTTGAGCACCAGTTTGCAATACGCCAATATCTAAAATATTCCATTCTGTTCTGTTTGTTGAAGAAATAACGGCGATTTTATCATTGGGTTTAATTCCTAAACGGAGTAAACCTCTACTAATGGCATTTGCTCTATTTATGAATTCTTGAGTAGAAATAGATTCCCATACACCATTATATTTTGTGGTGAATGCCTTGTCTAAATTATAGGTTTCTAATTGATGATAAGGAAAGTCAAAAATTCTAGTTATATCTGCCATTTAATTTTTTTGAAAAGTTTCGCGCCATGCAAAGTATGAAATTAAATATGATTTTCAAATTAAGTCAAAATAGTGGCCACAAATATTTATGTTGAATTTAAGAATTGTCCTCTATATATCAAAAAAATATCACTTTAATTATATGACATAAGTCATTGAAAAAAAACTTTTTAGTGTCTAATTTCATACCTTTTAAATGAAGCAAATTTTAATATTATGGAAATCTTACAAGATGTAAAAACAAGAGTGTATAAGTTTGGTAATAAAGTTGCCGACGGAAATAGCAAAATGAAGAACCTTTTAGGAGGTAAAGGTGCCAATTTAGCTGAAATGAGTGCTATTGGAATACCCGTTCCTCCAGGTTTTACGATAACAACCGAAGTTTGTACCGAATATAATTTATTAGGAAAAGATACGGTGGTTGATATGATAAAACCCGAAGTTGAAGCAGCAATTTTCAATATTGAAACTTTAATGGGTAGCAAATTTGGTGATAAGGATAACCCATTATTAGTATCCGTTCGTTCAGGAGCAAGAGTTTCCATGCCCGGAATGATGGATACGGTTTTAAATTTAGGTTTAAATGATGACGTTGTTATTGGTTTAGCTGAGAAAACTGGAAACGAACGATTTGCCTGGGATTCGTATCGTCGTTTTATTCAAATGTATGGCGATGTTGTTTTAGGTATGAAGCCAGAATCAAAAATAGATATTGATCCATTTGAAGAAATAATGGAGCATTTAAAGGAAAAACGTAATATAAATTTAGATACAGAATTCTCTACTCAAGATTTAAAGGATCTTGTGTACGATTTTAAAGCTGCGGTTAAAAGAAGAACAAAACAAGAATTCCCTACAAATCCATGGGATCAATTATGGGGAGCAGTAGTTGCGGTATTTAATAGCTGGAACGGCGATAGGGCAGTCTATTACCGTAATATGCATGGATATCCTGCCGATTGGGGTACTGCTGTGAACGTACAGGCCATGGTATATGGTAATATGGGTCTTAATTCTGGTACAGGGGTTTGTTTTACTCGTGATGCAGGAACTGGTGAAGATGTTTTTAACGGCGAATATTTAATTAATGCACAAGGTGAAGACGTGGTAGCAGGAACAAGAACACCACAACAAATTACCAAATTAGGATCACTTAGATGGGCAGAATTAGCCAGAGTTGAAGAAGAAGATAGAGCATTAAATTACCCTTCATTAGAAGAATTAATGCCAAAAATATTCAAAGAATTAAATACGTATCAAGAAAAGCTAGAAAATCATTATAAAGATATGCAAGATATGGAGTTTACTATGCAAGATGGTAAACTTTGGATTTTGCAAACTAGAAATGGTAAACGAACAGGTGCAGCTATGGTTAAAATAGCAATTGATATGCTTAAAGAAGGTATTATTGATGAAAAACAAGCTTTATTACGTATAGAACCCAATAAGTTAGATGAACTTTTACATCCTGTTTTTGACCCGAAAGCGTTGAAAACAGCGCATGTTATTGCACAAGGATTACCAGCATCACCGGGAGCAGCAACGGGACAGATAGTATTTTTTGCTGATGAAGCTAATAAATACAAATACACTATTTTAACACGTATTGAAACTTCTCCAGAAGATTTAGAAGGAATGAATATAGCTAAAGGTATTTTAACTGCTCGTGGTGGTATGACTTCACATGCTGCGGTAGTTGCCAGAGGTATGGGTAAATGTTGTGTATCTGGAGCTGGCGGTATTAAAATAAATTATAAAACAAGAACCTTAATAGCTGATGGTAAAGAATATCACGAAGGGGATTGGATTTCGTTAAATGGTTCTACCGGAAATATTATTGAAGGAAAAGTTGCTACAATTGAACCAGAATTAAGTGGTGAATTTGCTGAAATTATGAAATTGTCAGACAAATACCGTACAATGGGTGTTCGAACAAATGCCGACTCACCTAAAGATGCTAAAGTGGCCCGTAGATTTGGAGCACAAGGTATTGGACTGACAAGAACTGAGCATATGTTTTTTGAAGTTGATAGAATTAAAGCGATGCGAGAAATGATTTTAGCCGACACCGTTAAAGGTCGAAAACATGCGTTAGATTTATTATTACCTATGCAACGTGAAGATTTTGAAGGCATTTTCGAAGCCATGGAAGGCTTACCTGTAACTGTTCGTTTATTGGACCCGCCATTACATGAATTTGTACCCCATCAATTGGAAACACAACGTAGTTTAGCTGAAGAAATGCATATCTCAATCGAAGCTATTAAATCCAAAGTAATCGAATTAGAAGAGTTTAATCCAATGCTAGGACATCGTGGTTGTCGTTTAGGAATTTCATACCCTGAAATTACTGAAATGCAAGCAAGAGCTATTATTGAAGCTGCGTTAAATTTAAAAGCAAAAGGCATTGATGCCCGACCAGAAATTATGGTACCATTAGTGAGTACTTTGGAAGAGTTTTTAAATCAAGAAGCAATTATTAGAGAAACGGCAAGCAAAGTTTTTGAAGAAAGAAATGATACTATAGACTATTTAGTTGGTACTATGATTGAAATTCCAAGAGCTGCTTTAATGGCACATTTAATTGCTGAAAAAGCAGATTTCTTCTCTTACGGCACTAATGATTTAACTCAAATGGCATTTGGTTTATCTCGTGATGATGCTGGTAAGTTTTTGCCATTGTATATTGAAAAAGGTATTTTAAAAGCAGATCCGTTTGAAGTATTAGACCAAGAAGGTGTTGGTCAATTGGTTCAAATGGGTACTGAAAAAGGTAGAAAAGTAAAACCAAATTTAAAAGTTGGTATTTGTGGCGAACACGGTGGTGAGCCTAGTTCTGTTGAGTTCTGTTTTAAAACAGGACTAAATTATGTAAGTTGTTCACCATACAGGGTGCCAATTGCAAGAATTGCAGCAGCACAGGCAGCTATAAAAGCAGCTTTATAATAATTCTTTTTCATTATTTTTTGAGACTTAAAAGCCTGAAGTAATAAATTTAACTTCAGGCTTTTTTTTATATTATAAATGTGATTTTGAAAAAATTTAGTCTTTAACAACCTTAAAAGAATGTATCAAACCATTTGACTCTATGTTCAAAATATAAAGACCCGAAGGCAAGTTAGACGCATCTATCGGCTCATTATTAGAAACGCCTTGTTTTAGCAATTTTGATTCGAAATTATAAAGCCAATAATTAAAACGTTTGAACTCTAAATTAGAAATATTGATAACAGTTTGCACCGGATTAGGATAAATAAAAGGAAGTTCAGAAACTCTTTTTAAAGGTTTCTCGGGTGTTTTGTTACTGCAAGAAAACTGCAGGTAATCTTCCAAATCGTAGCGGTCATGAGTTTTTTCATAACCCAGTATTTTAGCCTTTTGTAACAATTCACATGATTTATTATAATCGCCTAAATCGTAATAAATAACACCAAGATTTCTTAATGCAAAAGAATTATCACTATTAATGTTTAGAGCTTCTTCTAAATCTGTAATTCCTTTTTCGGTTTCACCTAATTTATGATATAAAAATCCTCGGATAGTCCATAAATCAGTTTCCGCTGTTCCTTCCCCTCGCTTGTATATGTTTGATTCATTTTTAAAAGCAATATTAATACAAGTCATAGCTTTTTCATAATCCTCTAAGTCCGTATACGCTACAGCAAGGACCCAATTAGCAAATGAATGATTCGGAACCATTTCTATTGCTTTATTTAAATATTCAATTCCTAGCCTATAAGATTTAATAGAAACAAGATAAGACCCGAGGTTATGGTAAAGCCTACTTTCTGTTGGGGATGCTTTTAAAGCTTTTAATTTGTAATGAATGGTATAATTTTCCATCTCATAACTTTGATAAATATTAGCTAGATGGTCAAAAATACTACCCAGCATTTTTTCTGGTATTTTTTTAGTTTCTTGAATTTTTAATATATTTTTTTCAATTTTCTTGAAATCATTTAGGGCTAATACATTGTCACCTAGATAATTTCTTATACTGGCACGCTGAAAGGTTGATTTAAAATCATTAGGGTTTTGTTTTAACTTTTCATTTAAACCAATCAAATCATTATGAGCCTTTTTTACTTGGTCTTCATTTTTTTTGTTGAATTTAATTTTATGATCGGTCCTTTCAATTAGATTACCTCTTTCAAATTTCCAGGAAGTGAGTTTTTCTCCTTTTTTATTAAATTTATAAGATAAGCCATCAAATAGACCATTCTTATAATGAAAATCTTCATCTAATTCGCCAGATTTATAATAAGTTTTAAGACTGTCTAATTTTTTGTCATTACCGTACCAGCGTTCTACCGCCAAAACACTATCTCTGTAAAAAATTCGTTTTACTCTATTTTCATCATCTTGTGAGAATAAATAAACAGGAATTAAAAAAAATACTATCAATATAGGGTTCTTCATTAAATTGAAAAATTTAATTAGTTTTTCTTCTTACTAAAATAATCGCTTTTTATTATAAACGTATATAATTTCTTATTATTTATTTTTGAATGGGTGCCTTTAATATTCTTTTGAAAACAAAAAAGAATTGTTTCCTAAATGATGTTCTATTAATCTGAAAAATATTTCTGAATATTATTTGTTTTAAAATGCTTTTTTAAAATTTTTTTAATTCAAACGTTTTCGTAAACTTCATTTCATAAAAAAGTGCATTTTTAATGACATTTGTCAGTTTTTCAACTTTGTTTAGGTTTTATTTTTGCACACTTAAAATATAAAAGGATAATAAATTTATATATATGAAAACTGAAATTTTTAAAACAGGTATTTGGAATGAAGCGATAAACTTAAGAGACTTTGTTACTAAAAATATTACCCCATACCATGGGACGCATGAATTTTTGGTTGGCCCAAGTGAAAAAACTAAGAAATTATGGGAAATCTGTAAACAAGGTACCAAAGAAGAAAGTCAAAGAAATGGCGTTCGTTCTGTAGATACCGATGTTGTTTCTGGAATTAATGCTTTTAAAGCTGGTTATATTGATAGAGAAAATGAAGTAATTGTTGGTTTACAAACCGACGAATTATTAAAAAGAGCTATGAAACCTTTTGGAGGTTTTAAAGTGGTTGAAAAAGCTTTATCTGAACATGGTTTAAAACCAAACGACCAACTTTCAGATTTATTTAATAAATATGTAAAATCTCATAACGATGGTGTTTTTGATGCTTATACAGATGAAATTAAAAAATTCCGTTCTTTAGGATTTTTAACAGGTTTACCTGATAATTACGCACGTGGAAGAATTATTGGAGATTATCGTAGAATTGCTTTATACGGAGTTACTCGTTTAATTGAAGCAAAAGAGCAAGATTTAGCTGGTATTACTGGCCCAATGACCGATAAAGTTATTCGTTTACGTGAAGAAGTTTCAGAGCAAATTAAAGCTTTGAAAGAGATAATTGAAATGGGTAAAACGTATGGTTTAGATTTATCTCGTCCTGCCGAAAATTCTCAGGAAGCTGTGCAATGGACATACATGTCTTATTTAGCAGCCGTAAAAGAACAAGACGGTGCAGCCATGTCTTTAGGAAATGTATCATCATTCTTAGATATTTATATTGAAAAAGATTTAGAAGCAGGTTTAATCACCGAAGTGGAAGCTCAAGAATTCATTGATCAATTTGTAATGAAATTACGTATGGTGCGTCACCTACGTATGGAAGCATATGATGAAATATTTGCAGGAGATCCAACATGGGTAACAGAAGCTATTGGTGGTATGCTATCGGACGGAAGAACTAAAGTAACTAAAACTTCATTCCGTTTTTTACATACATTATACAATTTAGGTGCGTCTCCAGAACCAAATATCACCATATTATGGTCAGAGAATTTACCACAAAATTTTAAAAATTATTGTGCGAAAGTAGCGATTGATACGTCTTCAATTCAGTTTGAAAATGATGATTTAATGCGTACTAAACGAGGTTCTGATGATTATGGAATTGCATGTTGTGTATCTTACCAAGAATTAGGTAAATCAATTCAGTTCTTCGGTGCTCGCACCAATTTAGCTAAAACATTATTATTAGCTTTAAATGGAGGTCGTTGTGAATTTACCGGAACACAAATTGTTGATGGAATTCCGGCTTATACGGACGAGTATTTAGATTTTGATAAAGTAATGGCAAACTTTAGAATTGCTATGAAAGAAGTTGCCAGAGTGTACAACGATTCTATGAATATTATACACTACATGCATGATAAATACTATTACGAAAAAGCACAAATGGCTTTAATTGATACAAACCCAGGTGTAAATATTGCTTATGGAATTGCTGGATTATCTATTGTAGCCGATTCATTATCTGCAATAAAATATGCTAAAGTTAAACCAATTAGAAACGAAGAAGGCCTAACGACAGATTTTCAAATAGAAGGCGAATTTCCTATGTATGGAAATGACGATGATAAAGTAGACTTTTTAGCAAGTAATGCTGTTGCAGAATTCAATAACGAATTAAAACAACTGCCTGTCTATAAGGATGCTGAGGTTACAATGTCAGTTTTAACTATTACATCAAACGTGTCTTACGGTAAAAAAACAGGTGCAACACCAGATGGTAGAGCGCAAGGAATTCCTTTCGCACCAGGTGCAAATCCAATGCATGGACGTGATTGTAATGGTGCTATAGCTTCGTTAAATTCAGTGTCAAAAATAAATTACGACGATTCTAAAGATGGTATTTCAAACACCTTCTCAATTGTACCAAAATCTTTAGGTGCAGATGAAGAAGAACAAATTGAAAATTTAGCAACTACTTTAGATGGCTATTTTTCAAGAAATGCACAACATTTAAATGTGAATGTATTAAACAAAGAAATGTTGTTGGATGCTATGGAAAATCCAGATGAATATCCTCAATTAACCATTCGTGTTTCAGGTTATGCTGTAAACTTTGTTAGGTTAACCAGAGAGCAACAATTAGAGGTTATTACGCGTTCGTTCCACGAATCAATGTAATTTCAACTATATTACGGCATTGAAAGAGAAACTTAATCTCTTTCAATGCTATTTATAATAAACATTAAAAAAAGAAAACTATCAAAACAGAAGAAAATACATTGAGAGTGCATTCGATTGAATCGTTTGGAACTCATGACGGTCCGGGAATTCGTTGGGTAGTTTTTTTACAAGGTTGCAAGCTAAAATGTTTGTATTGCCATAATCCAGATTCTATTGAAACTTCTGGAGGAACAGAATATGATATTGAAGAGCTTGTTCAAATGGCTCTTAAAATGAAACCTTATTTTGGAAAAAAAGGAGGAGTTACTGTATCTGGCGGAGAACCATTATTACAAGCCAAAGAATTAATTCCGTTTTTCAAAAGATTAAAGGAAGAAGGAATTCACACGAATATTGATACAAACGGAAGAATTTTAAATAGTTTTTCAAAAGAACTTTTAGATGAATATGCAGATTTAGTCATGCTAGATATTAAGCATATGACTGAAGAAGGGTATTTAGCTTTAACTGGAGTAAGTTGCAAAGACACAACATTTAATTTCGCAGAATACAGAGAAGCGTCTGGTAAAAATATGTGGTTGCGCTATGTTCTAATTCCAGGATTAACAAATAAACCTGAATTACTGCACGCTATGGGGAAATTTTTTAGAGATTATGAAACCATAGAACAAATAGAAATTCAGCCATATCATAAACTAGGTGTTCACAAATGGGATGCTTTAGGTTGGGAATATCAATTAAAAGATGCTAGAGAAAATACGCCCGAAGAATTGATAGCCGCATCAAATATTTTAAAAAAATATTTTAAAAAAGTAAAAATAAATTGAGTTATTAAAACCAAGTACGATTGATAAATTGATTAAAAATGAATAAAAATAAATTAAAAAACCGTTGGCTGATTGCCGCTTCAGCTGTAGGTATACACATTTCTATCGGATCCGTTTACGCTTATTCTGTAATGACAAATCCTGTAAAAGATATTTTTGATGTAGATGGAAGCGTTATTAAATGGGCATTTAAAATAGCCATTTTATTATTAGGTTTATCGGCAGCCTTTCTAGGAAAGTGGGTAGAAAAAGTGGGTCCAAAAATTAGCGGAACAACGGCTGGTATTTTCTACGGTGTTGGAATCTTAGGCTCAGGATTAGCTGTTCAATTAGAATCTTTAACTTTATTTTATGTATGTTATGGAGTATTAGGTGGAATTGGTTTGGGTCTTGGTTACATTACTCCGGTTAGTACATTAGTAAAATGGTTTCCAGACAAAAGAGGTTTGGCAACAGGTATGGCTATCATGGGATTTGGATTTGCAGCCTTAATTTTCGGACCTGTAATGCAATCACTTTTTGATGCTGTGGGAGTCGCAAATGCATTCTATATTTTGGGAGTCATTTATATGGTTTTAATCTTATTGTCTGCTCAATATATTGAGAGACCGCCTAAAGATTTTGTTCCAGATGGTTACAAACCTGGTGAAGGAAAAGTAATTAGAGCAGATATCTCAAATATCGATGCTAATGCAGCTTTAAAAACTCCTAGATTCTATTATATCTGGATCATGATGTTTATAAACATTTCTTGCGGTATTGCTATTATTTCGGCAGCAAGTCCAATGATGCAAGCTAAATTAAATTATACACCAATGGAAGCTGCTGGTATTGTTGGTTTAATAGGTGTTTTTAATGGCTTAGGAAGAATATTTTGGTCTGGATTATCTGACTTTTTAGGAAGAGCAAACACATATATTATTTTCTTTGCCTTCCAAATACTCGCATTTTACTTTTTACCTAAAATCTCGATGGAAATTACATTTTTGTTTGTGTTATTTACTGTAATCACAATGTATGGTGGAGGATTTGCTACGTTACCAGCGTTTTTAGGAGACTTATTTGGAACCAAACAACTTGGTGCAATACATGGAATGGTATTAGCTGCTTGGGGATTAGCCGGTGTAGTAGGACCTACAATTTACGATATGGTAATGGAGAAAACTGGCTCGTTGGATGATACCCTGACCGTTTTTGCAGGCATGTTTTTAGTCGCTTTAATTGTGTCAATATTAATGAAAATATCAGTGTGGAAAGCACATAAAGAAATGGATGCTGTAGAAGTTTCAACAGCTTCATAAGTTAGATTATATTTATATCCTTAGAAAATCCCGATTTCATAGCAATGAAATCGGGATTTTTGCTTTTTACGTTTTTTTTATTTTTTTCTAAAAACCCCAGCAAATAACAAGCCTCCAATAATTCCCATCAATATAAAAGCAACTTGTTCGTATAAATTATCAGCAGTAATTATTGAAGAATTTAAAAATGAATTACTAAGTCCCATAAAAGATTTACTTCCTGGGACAAGCATTATAATACCTTGTGTTAAGTATACAGTTTTGGGAGATTTAGTAATTCTGCTAAATAAATTGCTAATGGCAACAGCAGCAATAGTCCCAATAAAAGTGCTCATTAAAACCCCAAAACCTGAGAATAAAACGGTTAAAAAGAAAACAGAACCACCTGTAATTACCCCTAAAAGCATATCTTTTTTACGAACTTGAAAAATTGCTAGAAGACTAATTGAAAATAAAGGAATTCCACAAAACATAATCCATTTTGGTAAATCAGAAATATGAACTAATTGTTTAAAATCTATGACGGAAGACATAATACCTATGCCTAATAAAACCCCAAAAAACTGTTTAAATAAAGAAATAATAGCATCGAATAATTTTGCACCTCCAGAAACTAAGTTTTTTGATGTAATTTCTTCTAAAGCAGTTGTAATGGCCAAACCGGGTATAAAAATAATGATCGCCGATAAAATGGTAATTCCAACATTAAACTCCGGAAAAACCAAATATAATAAACAGGCTAAAACGGTTACAACAAATGAAATTAAAGACTCTAAAACGGTTTCAAAATAACTCGATTTAGTTGATAAAAACACAAATAAATAAACAAGTGCTCCCAGTACAGCAGCAAAAATTAAAGAAATCCAATTGCTACCAATCATTAAACTAAAAGCACCAGCTCCTATAGCATATGATAGCGTTAATATAAAATGATTTAATTTTTTTGCTTCTTTATTAATTAATTCTAATTCGTTTTCTACATCATCATTACTTATTTTTTTTAAAATGACCTTATTCGTAACCTCTTCGATGCGAGATAAAGCCCCCAAGTTTAATACGCCAGGAGGGATGCACTCAATATAATTATATGATTTATCATCTTCATAAAAAACATAATTTATCCAAGTGGGTAAATCCATAAAAGTTCCATGAATGCCCTGTGTTTTGGATACTTTAGTTAAATATGTTTGAATTTTGTATGAAGGAATCCCATAAATATGCAGTGCTTTTCCTAATTCAATGATGTATTTGTATTTTTTAGGAATATTCATATATGAAACTTTAGCCAAAGAATATTTTTTTAACGAATTTATTTATTTTCTAACCATTTTCTAGCGTTCACAAAGGCTTCCAGCCAAGGTGATACTTCATCATTTCTGTCTTCCGGATAGTAAGCCCAATTCCATTGAAAGGTTGAACGCTCTATATGCGGCATAGTTACTAAATGGCGACCCGTTTTATCGCACATCATCGCGGTGTTAAAATCAGATCCATTTGGATTATGTGGATATTCTGCATACCCATATTTAGCAACAATATTATACTGGTCTTCTGTATATGGAAGATTAAACTTGCCTTCTCCATGAGATATCCAAACACCTAAAGTAGAGCCAGCTAGAGTAGATAACATAACAGAATTATTTTCTTGGATTTTTACCGATGTAAAGCCACTTTCATGTTTATGAGAATCATTATGAACCATTTTCCCATGAATTTCATGTTCTGGAGTTATTTCTTCTAATTCCATAAACAATTGACAACCATTACAAATTCCTACCGATAAAGTGTCTTTTCTGTTAAAGAAATCCTGAATCACTTTATTAGCTTTCTCATTGTATTTAATGGCACCTGCCCAACCTTTTGCAGAACCTAAAACATCAGAATTTGAGAACCCTCCAACAGCGCCTAAAAACTGAATATCTTCTAAAGTTTCACGTCCTGATATTAAATCGGTCATATGAACGTCTTTCACATCAAAACCTGCTAAATACATCGCATTTGCCATTTCACGCTCAGAGTTACTTCCTTTTTCCCGTAGAATGGCAGCTTTTGGTCTTTTGCTACTTAATTCTGGTAACTTTCCAGTGAAATGTTTTGGGAATGTATATTGAAGTGTTTGATTCTTATAGTTGTTGAATCTAGCTTCAGCTAAATTATTGGCGGTTTGTTTTTTATCTAACAAATAAGAGGTTTTATACCAAACGTCTCTGGTTTTTGAAACATCAAAAGAGAAACTATCGGCGTTGTTCTTAATATTTACATCACCAGAATTGTTTACTGAACCAATATTGAAAAATTCGATATTGTTTTCTGATAAAGTCGTTTCTACGGAAGCATCCGCTTGAAAAACAATACCTGAATTTTCAGCAAATAAAACTTTTATAGAATCTTCTTCATTTAATTTAGAAAGATCTAAATCGGCTCCTAAATTCACATCAGCAAAACAAAGTTCTAAGAGAGTTGTAATTAAACCTCCAGAAGCCACATCGTGTCCTGCTTTAATTTTATCTGCTTTAATTAAATCTTGTATGGTGTTAAAAACAGTTTTAACAAATGCTGAATCTTTAACATTTGGCGCATCGTTTCCAATAGCGTTTAATACTTGATTAAAAGAGCTTCCTCCTAATTTAAAATCATCTTGCGATATATTAATATAGTAAATAGCGCCACCATTTTGTTTTAAAACAGGTTCTACTACGCTGGTAATATCGTTACAATTGGCTCCAGTTGAAATAATTACAGTTCCAGGAGAAATAACTTCATCATCCTGATATTTTTGTTTCATGGAAAGCGAATCTTTCCCTGTTGGTACATTAATACCTAAATCTATAGCGAATTCCGAAATGGCTTTTACAGCTTCATATAAACGCGCATCTTCACCTTCGTTTTTACACGGCCACATCCAGTTTGCCGATAACGAAACTGATTGTAAACCATCTTTTAAAGGCGCCCAAACTAAGTTGGTAAGCGCTTCGGTAATTGCGTTTCTACTTCCTGCAACAGGGTTGATTAAACCTGAAATAGGCGAGTGGCCAATAGATGTTGCAACACCTTCTTTTCCTTTAAAATCGAGTGCCATAACACCCACATTGTTTAATGGTATTTGTAATGGCCCAACACATTGTTGTTTGGCAACTTTACCACCAACACAGCGGTCTACTTTATTTGTTAACCAATCTTTACAGGCTACAGCTTCAAGTTGTAAAACTTGTTCCAAATAGATTTGTAAATTTTTAGTTTTATATCTCGGGTTTTTATAATTTCTAGCAATCGTGTTATCGGTTAAAACTGTTTTTGGAGAACTACCAAACATATCTTCCATAGCTAAATCCATAGGTTTGTGTCCATTGGATTTAGACTCAAATGTAAATCTGTCATCGCCCGTAACATCACCAACAGTATATATTGGAGAACGCTCACGCTCGGCAATACGTTGCAACGTATCAATATGTTTTTCTGCAATAACCAATCCCATACGTTCTTGAGATTCGTTACCAATAATTTCTTTATCAGAAAGTGTTGGGTCGCCAACAGGTAAAGCGTCTAAATCTATTTTTCCACCAGTATCTTCTACAAGTTCAGATAAACAATTTAAATGGCCTCCAGCACCATGATCGTGAATAGAAACAATGAAATTTTCATCACTTTCAACCATGCCGCGAATAGCGTTGGCAGCACGTTTTTGCATTTCAGGGTTAGAACGTTGTACAGCATTTAGCTCAATTCCAGAAGCGAAGGCTCCAGTATCTGCCGAAGACACTGCGGCACCACCCATTCCAATTCTGTAATTCTCACCACCAAGAATCACAATTTTATCACCTTTTTTAGGCTTGTCTTTTAAAGCTTGGTCTGCTTTACCATAACCAATACCTCCAGCTTGCATAATCACTTTGTCGAATCCTAATTTTCTAGCTTTTGAAGCACTAGAGGAATCGTTTTCATGGTGCTCAAAAGTCAAAACAGAACCTGTAATTAAGGGTTGTCCGAATTTGTTTCCAAAATCTGAAGCACCGTTTGAAGCTTTTATTAAAATATCCATAGGTGTTTGGTATAGCCATTTTCTGGCTTCAAACTTTTGTTCCCATGGACGATTTTCTTCCAATCGAGAATATGAGGTCATGTAAACCGCCGTTCCTGCTAATGGTAAAGACCCTTTTCCTCCTGCAAGTCTATCTCTAATTTCGCCTCCAGCACCAGTAGCAGCACCATTAAAGGGCTCTACTGTTGTTGGGAAATTATGTGTTTCCGCTTTAAGCGAAATAACAGATTCGAATTCTTTTATTTCGTAAAAATCAGGTTTGTCAGCCGTTTTTGGTGCAAATTGTTCCACTTTGGGACCTTCAATAAAAGCCACATTATCTTTATATGCTGAAACTATGGTGTTTGGATGTTGTTTGGATGTTTCTTTAATCAATTTAAAAAGTGATGTTGGTTTTTCAACCCCATCTATCACAAAGGTCCCGTTAAAAATTTTATGACGACAGTGTTCTGAATTTACTTGTGAAAATCCAAACACTTCAGAATCCGTTAACGGACGTCCAATTTTTTTTGCAACTCCTTCTAAATAGCCAACTTCTTCATCACTTAATGATAAGCCTTCTTTTTGGTTGTAAGCAGCAATATTCTTTATATTAAGAATTGGTTCTGGCTTAATATTTATAGTAAATGATTCTTGATTTAATCCTTTGAATTTTTCAGAAATCATAGGGTCAAATCCTTTGAAATCTTCAGAAACGGATTGAAATTCTTCAATACGGATCATGTCAGAAACCCCCATATTCTGAGTAATTTCAACAGCATTCGTACTCCAAGGGGTTATCATGGCAGCGCGTGGACCAACAAAAAAAGCATCGAGTGATGCTTGTTCTATTTTAGGCTGGTTGCCAAATAACCACACTAATTTTGTGATGGTTTCGGTTGATAATTCTTTTGTTGTTTGAACAGCAAACACCTTGCTATTTACGTTTCCAAAGAAATGAATCATTATGTATGAGTTTGTTAGTTTAAAGAAAGTGCAAATTTAATTTTTTTAGTTGTATTTGCTAGTCAAATACAGCATCTTAATTTTAGAGTTATTCACTAGTTTTGAACATAAAAAAAGCGACTTAATAATAGTCGCTTGTTTTATTTATGCTTTCCTTTCCAGCGAAGCCATATAGAATCCATCAAAACCAGATTTGTGCGCTAATACTTTTTTATCTTTTAGGAGAGTAAAATCTTTTCCTGCATCAGACTTTAAAAATGTAGCTACTTGCTTTTGATTTTCTGATGGTAATACCGAACAGGTGGCATAAACCAATTGCCCGCCAACTTTTACCATTCTAGAGTATTGTTGTAAAATCTCTTGTTGCGTAACTTTTATTTTTTCAATAAAATCGGGTTGTAATTTCCATTTAGCATCCGGGTTTCTACGTAAAACACCTATTCCTGAACATGGTGCGTCAATTAAAACACGGTCGGCTTTATCATAAAGTTTTTTAATCACTTTAGTAGAATCTATAGTACGAGGTTCAATATTATGAGCGCCATTTCGTTTTGCACGACGCTTTAATTCATTGAGTTTATTTCCATAAATATCCATGGCTATAATTTGCCCTTTATTTTCCATTAAAGAAGCAATGTGCAATGTTTTTCCACCGGCTCCTGCGCAAGCATCTACTACACGCATGCCAGGTTGCACGTTTAAAAACTCTGCAACCAATTGCGAAGACGCATCTTGTACTTCAAAAAATCCATTTTTAAAAGCTTCGGTAGTAAATACGTTTGCACGTTCTTTTAATTTTAAAGCATTTGGATGATCTGGTATATACTCAGATTCAATACCTAAATCGAATAATTCAGTTTGTAATTTTTCTTTGGTCGTTTTTAAAGTGTTAACTCTTAGAATAACATCGGCTTGTTCATTTAAAGCTGCTATTTCATTTGTCCAAACCTCTTTGCCTAATTCCTTTTCACCTACTTCATCTAACCAATCAGGAATAGATTCTTTAAATTTTCTAATTTTAGAAAGTTCATCAAATCGCCCTTTTATTTTTCGGGTTGGTGTATTTTCAAAGTAAGTCCAATCGGGTAATTTTATACCTTTTAAGGTTGCCCAAACAGCAAACATACGCCACAGATTCTCTCTATCAAAAGGTTCTTTTACTTCAGCAATTTCAGCATAAAGGCGTTTCCAACGAACAATATCATAAGTTGTTTCGGCAACAAATCCTCTATCGCGGGCACCCCATCGTTTGTCACGTTTTAATAATTGCTGAATAACTTTATCGGCATAATTTCCTTCATTAAAAATCAAGGTTAAACCATCAATAACCGAAAAGCATAAATTTCTGTGTAATCGCATGTTGTTTAAATAAGTGTGCAAAGTTACATTTTAAATGTTTATTTGCGGAGTCGTTTATTAGTTTATTGGTTAGGCTTCTTTATTTTTACAAAAAATTAAACATTATGAAGCATTCAATTCTATTTATAGCCTGTGCTATTTTTTTGTTTTCATGTGGAAAAAAGACAACTTTTAATCCAAGAAATATTTCAAAAGTAGAAATTGAAGAAATATATCAAGATTCGGTATTAAGTATTCGTGCTATTGATATTTTAAACGATGGTAGTTTGTCATTTGCCGCTAATGATGGTGTATTTGGTCTTTACAATCCGTTAAAAGATAGATGGAACACCTCATGGCAAGAATTAGACAGTTTAAAGCTGCATTTTAGATCGGTTGCACATACTTCAACAGATTTTTTTATGCTGAGTATTGAAAGTCCTGCCGTATTATTTAAAACAGGAGATAACGGAAAGATGCAATTAGTTTATAGAGAAAACGATGATAAAGCATTCTATGATTCCATGGTTTTCTGGAACGACTTGGAAGGTATTGCCATTGGCGATCCAACGGATGGCTGTATGAGTATGATTATTACACGCGATGGTGGTAATTCCTGGATAAAATTATCATGTGATGTGTTGCCAAAAGTTAATGAGGGCGAGGCTGCTTTTGCTGCCAGCAATACCAATATAGCTATTGTTGGCGATCATACTTGGGTTGCAACAGGCGGAAAATCGAGCCGGGTTTTATATTCACCAAATAAAGGAAAAACATGGGAAGTTTATAATACCCCAATAGTGCAAGGAATTGAAACTACCGGAATGTATTCCATTGATTTTTATGATGAAAAAAACGGATTTGCAATTGGTGGCGATTACACGAAATCGGAGGGTAATGTTGCAAATAAAATAAGAACAACAGATGGTGGCAAAACATGGAAATTGGTGGCTAAAAACCAAAACCCAGGTTATAGAAGTTGTGTGCAATATGTCCCAAATGGAGCAGGGAAGGAGCTTGTCGCTATAGGATTTCAAGGGGTTGATTACAGTAATGATTCCGGAAATTCTTGGAAACATTTAAGTGATGAAGGTTATTATACGATTCGATTTTTAAATGATAGTACTGCTTATGCTGCGGGTTCCGGTAGAATTGCTAAACTTACATTTAGAGAATAAAAAAAAGGAGAAATTTAAAATTTCTCCTTTTTTTTATGTAATTACTTAATTAATGTCGACCACGTTTTTTATACTCCTCAAACATTTTTCTTTTAAAATCGTCTTCAATTTTATGCAGAAGAATAATTTTTTTTGCTGATATAACCTTAGTTAATCGATCAGTAAAATCATTTTCAAGGGCATGTTTTTTACTCTCGTTTGTCCGAATTTGTTTTAGTAACTGAACCGCGTCTTCATCTGAAATTGCGTCCAAATCCACCTCTTTTCTGGTATTATATGCTTGTCTTTTTAAATTAGACATATCTTCTTCAAAGCTGTTATAAATTGGCCAGAACTGTTGCGCTTCCTTTTCGCTTAAATTTAATTTTTCAGTAATAAAAGCAATTTTCAAAGCTTTAATTTTATCTCTATTTCCTTGCGCAATTGTTAAAAGCGAAAAACTTAATATAAATAATATGGATGTAAGTGTTTTCATTATTTTTTATTTTATAATAATATCTTCAATTTCTAAATTGTCAAATATGTAATTCTCTAAAGTTTCAGAACTATAACCGTCATTAATTAATTGTACATCAGATAAATCTTCATCTGTAAATAATGATGCGATTTCACTAGACTCTAAATCTTCATTTAGTATATAATTCTCAATACTTGCTGTTTCAATATTTTCTATATTTACATTGTTAGTATTGTTAAAAAAAATATTAAACATTAAAATTAAACTGGCTGCAACCGCTGATACATATGCCGCTTTTCGCCATGTAAAAAGTTTAATAACTTTAACTTCCTTTTCTGGTACTATAGCATTCGTAATTTTATGTTCTAATGATTCAAAATAATTTTCAGGCACTTTATAACCAGTTTCTGGTGCCATTTCTTTTAATTTTAAATCGGTTAAAATTGCATCTTCCAAAGAGCCAAAGTAATCCTTTGGAACTTTAAATCCTGTATTTTTAATATTATGTAATTTATTTGTGTTCATCTTATTAATAAGACTTATAATTTTATAAAAGGTTTAATCTTCAGTTAAATAAGCTTCAATTTTTTTTACAGCTATATGATATGAGGCTTTTAAAGCACCTTCACTGGTTTCTAAAATCTCTGATAACTCAGAATATTTAAGATCCTGAAAATATTTCATATTAAAAACTAATTGTTGTTTTTCGGGTAATGTAGCAATGGCTTTTTGTAATTTTAATTGAATGTCGCTTCCTTCAAAATATATGTCAGATGCTAGATTGTTTATTGCTAAAAGTTGTACTTCTTCACTAGTTGTTTGTAAACGTTTAGCATTTTGATTTATGAAAGTTATGGACTCGTTCGTTGCAATACGATACATCCACGAAAAAAGTTTACTATCTCCTTTAAAGGTATTAATATTTTTAAAAACTTTAATAAATGTGTTTTGAAGCACATCATCTGTATCATCGTGCGACTTTACAATATTTCGTATATGCCAATATAGGCGCTCTTTATACAGCGTAATTAGTGTTCTAAAGGCTTGTTCCTTATGTGTTTCCGACTTTAATTGTTGTAACAGGTCTATTTCGTCAATCACAAAATATGTTTATATTTTAGACTGATTAAATTACTAAAAGTTTAATGGGGTTTTATTAAATTTTTATTAAAAAATTAATCTATTGATAATCAATGAAATAATAATTATTTAATCGATGAAATGCATTATAAATACGATAAAATGCAATTTTTCTTGTGGGACATGATTATTTGTTATAAGTTTGCTTCAGAACCCTACTTATGTTGTTAGTCGTCCCCAAGTCTAACATGAACAAAAAAAAGGATAGAAGCCCAAATCTCTATCCTTTTTTATTTTTTATAACTTTAATTTCTTATTCGAAACTTTGCATGTCGACCAGTTTTTTGTAAACGCCATTTTTAGCAATAAGTTGAGAATGTTTGCCTTTTTCCACTATTTCACCTTTATTTAATACTATAATTTCGTCAGCATTCTGAATGGTAGAAAGTCGGTGTGCAATAACAATCGATGTTCTGTTTTTCATCATATTTTCTAAAGCTACTTGTACCAATCGCTCGCTTTCGGTATCCAGCGCCGAAGTGGCTTCGTCTAAAACCATAATAGGAGGGCTTTTAAGTACGGCACGAGCAATACTTAAACGTTGTTTTTGTCCACCAGAAAGTTTATTTCCAGAGTCACCAATATTAGTTTCAATGCCATTTGGCAAATCTTTTACAAACTCCCAGGCATTAGCCACTTTTAATGCTTCAATAATTTGTTCGTCGGTTGCATTATCATTCCCTAATTTCAAATTGTTTTTAATACTGTCGTTAAAAAGTATCGCATCTTGAGTTACAATACCTAATTGACTACGTAATGATTTTGTTGTTAAATCGCGAATATCCAAAGAGTCAATTAAAATACTTCCTTCATTTACATCATAAAAACGGGTAATTAAATTGGCTATAGTGGATTTTCCACTTCCGGATTGACCAACAAGTGCCACGGTTTTTCCTTTTGGAATTGTTAATGAAAAGTTCTTCAAAACATAATCATCCTGATATTTAAAAGAAATATTATCAAATACAATTTCTGAATCAAAACCTGTTTTAATAATCGCGTTTTCTTTATCTTTTAATGGATTTGGACTGTCAATAATCTCTTGTATTCTTTCCGCCGCAGCGTTACCTTGTTTAATGTTGTAAAGCCCGCGCGCAATCGCTTTGGCAGGAACCATGATGTTATAAGCTAAGCCCATGTATGCAATAAAAGAACTACCATCGAGCGATTTGTCTATAAGTACCAATTGACCGCCATACCAAAGTAAAATTGAAATTACTAAAATGCCCAAAAATTCGCTTGCTGGTGTTGCTAAATTTTGACGATTAAATAATTTATTTGAAAAATGATAGGAACGTTTTGAAGATTCCTGGAATTTATTATCAAATTTTTCTTCAGCATTAAAACCTTTTATAATACGCAAGCCTGTTAAGGTTTCTTCTAAAATAGATAAAATAGTTCCTTGTTCGGTTTGAACGCGATCTGATTTTCGTTTAAGACTTTTACCAATTCGTGAAATTATAACGCCAGATAATGGAATAAATATAAAGACGAACAAAGTAAGTTTTACACTAATGATGAGCATCATTATTATCGTAAATATAATTGTTAATGGCTCTCTGGCAATAAGTTCTAAAACAGGTAGCATAGAGTATTGAAGCGTGGTAACATCATTTGTTATTCGCGACATGATATCACCTTTTTTTTGTTCAGAAAAGTAAGAAAGTGGTAACTCCACCGTTTTTTTATAAACCTTATTTCTTAAATCTCGTACAACACCATTTCTTAAAAAAACCATCCAGTAATTTGCTAAATACCCAAATATATTCTTTAGAAGAAATAGAATAATGATTAATCCAACTACATACAAAAGTGCTTTTTGGGGATCATTTTCTGCATACAAATTAACCTGATAAGATAAATAGTCTTTATAAAAAGTATTTAAATGGGCAATACCCTCATATACGGGTTTTGTAATAACTTGTGTTTTGTCTTTTTGCTCGAATAATATATCTAACATCGGTATTAAAGCAACAAAAGACAAAGCACCAAATAATGCATATAATATATTAGATATAATGTGTCCTAAAGCATAGCGCTTATAGGGCTTTGCATACTTTAGAATATTTACAAATTGGTTCATTAACTCGGATTTGTCTGTTTATAAAACATGCTTTTATGGCAACCATAAAAGCATGTAAATTTTTGGCAAAGATAAGGGTTATTAAATTAATTTCATGTCTTTTAAAATGGACTCTGCCTTAGCATCTAATAAGGCTTCGGTTTGTTTAAAATCAGCAGCAGATTTTAATTTAGTGTTAACACTTACGTAGAATTTTATTTTTGGTTCGGTACCGCTAGGTCGTAAAGCTACTTGGCTACCATCTTCTAAATAGTATATAATAACATTCGATTTTGGAATATCAATCACACTCTCTTTTCCAGTTTGTATGTTTTTTGATATTGATAAATCGTAATCTTCAATTTTTAAAACTTTAGAACCATTAACTACTTTAAGTGGGTTTTCACGTGCGTCAATCATCATTTGTGTAATTTCTTGAGCACCTTCAATTCCTTTTTTGGTTAGCGACACTAATTTTTCTTTATAAAAACCATGTTCTACATATAGTTTGATAAGTTCATGGTATAAAGAACTGCCATTTCCTTTGGCTTGTGCCGCAATTTCACAGGCTAACAAGGTCGATGTTACTGCATCTTTATCGCGAACAAAATCGCCAACCATAAAACCAAAACTTTCTTCACCACCACCAACAAATTCAAGCTCTGGGAAATCTTTAATTAGTTTTGCAATCCATTTAAATCCAGTTAGCACAATTTTACTTTCAACACCATATGAATCTGCCAGTTTAGTAAGCATTGGTGTAGATACAATGGTTGAGGCTATAAATTCTTTACCTTTAATTTTTCCAGTTTCTTTCCAATGTTTTAATAAGAAAGCGGTCATCATTAACATGGTTTGATTTCCGTTGAGTAATTGTAATTCGTTATCTGAATTACGAACTGCCACACCTAATCTATCACAATCAGGGTCGGTTCCAATAACAATATCAGCATTTACTTTCTCAGCTAATTCTAAAGCCATTTTTAAAGCTGCAGGTTCTTCTGGGTTTGGAGAAACTACTGTTGGGAAATTACCATTTGGTACTTCCTGTTCTTTAACAATATGTACATTCTTAAATCCTGCGCGTTTTAAGGTTTCTGGAACAGCTGTAATTGAAGTTCCATGAAGTGATGTAAAAACAATTTTTAAATTATCTTTTGCTTCTTTTGAAGTATTAAAACTTGCGTTTTTAACAGATTCGTTAATAAATACATCATCAACTTCTTTACCTATATATTTAATTAATGACTCATTCGGTTCAAACTTAATATCTGAATACTTTAAATTATCAATAGTATTAATAATTTCACCATCTTGAGGTGGTACTAATTGTCCGCCATCTTGCCAATACACTTTATACCCATTATATTCTGGTGGGTTATGTGATGCTGTTAATACAATACCACAGTGGCAATTTAAATGCTTAACTGCGAATGATAATTCTGGAGTAGCACGCAAATCCTCAAACAGAAATACTTGTATGCCATTTGCTGAAAAAACATCTGCAACCAATTTTGCCAGAGATTTACTGTTATTTCTGCAATCGAAAGCTATTACAGCTTTAGGGGTTTCGTTTGGAAATGATTTATGTAAATAATCGCTTAATCCTTGAGTACTTTTACCCAGTGTATATTTATTGATACGGTTTGTGCCAACACCCATAACACCACGCATACCACCGGTACCAAATTCTAGGTCTTTATAAAAACTTTCTTGAATGTCTTTAGGGTTGTTTGCTATACTATTTTTAATGATAGATTGAGTTTCTTCATCAAAGGTAGGTGTTAACCATGAGTTGATTCTTTCTAAAATTTTTGGTTCGATGTGTATCATAATGTCTAAAAAAAATATGTTTTAAAAGTGAACGAATTCAAAGAATAATTTTGAAATAATACTAATATAAAGTGAAATGTTCTGAAATTGAAAGTTATTAATTTAAATTTAATTCATCTTTAATTAAATAAAGTTTTTTGCCTTGTTTGGTGCGTAAAATAATTTCTCCTAAAAAACCAGCTACAAAAAATTGTGTACCAATAATCATTGTAGAAAGAGCCAAATAAAATTGAGGTCTTTCTGTGATTAATCTTCCGGCAGGATTTAAAAATATTTTATCTATTCCCAGATATAAAGCAAAACCAAACCCAATAGCGAACATAATAAACCCTAGCGCGCCAAATAAATGCATGGGGCGTTTACCAAAACGTGATAAAAACCAAATAGTTATCAAGTCTAAAAAACCATGCACAAATCGATCCATACCAAATTTGGTTTCACCATATTTTCTAGCTTGGTGTTGTACTACTTTTTCGGTTATTTTAGAAAAACCTGCATTTTTTGCCAATACCGGTATGTATCGATGCATTTCGCCATGAACATCAATATTTTTAATAACCTCTAAACTGTAAGCTTTAAGTCCGCAATTAAAATCATTAAGTTTTACACCCGATGTTTTTCTTGCTGCCCAGTTAAATAATTTTGATGGTAAATTTTTAGATATAACCGAATCGAAGCGTTTCTTTTTCCAGCCAGAGACTAAATCGAAACCATCGTTTATAATCATTTTATATAAATCTGGAATTTCGTCTGGACTGTCTTGTAAATCGGCGTCCATAGTAATTATAACATCACCTGTAGCTTTTTCAAAACCAGCATGTAAAGCTTGCGATTTCCCAAAATTCTTTAAAAACCGAATGCCTTTTACGTTTTTGTTTAGAGATGATAATGTCGAGATGGTTCCCCAGGAATCATCCGTACTGCCATCATCAATAAAAATAATTTCGTATGAAAAATGATTGGATTGCATAACATTTGCAATCCAATCATGTAATTCGGTTAAGGATTCTTGTTCGTTAAGTAGTGGTATGACTACTGATATGTTCATTTAAAAGCGTTCAAAATGTTGATGCTTCAAAAATACAGAATTTATTCGGTGTCAGGCTTACTTTTTTTCATTGCCGCAGCAACAATTAATCCAATAACACTAAAAAATACTATGTAACCAGCTAATCCTTTAAGAATATTACCAATAGACCATTGGTTTTGAGATTCAATTTGATCTACCGCAGCAGCAATAGCTTCGTTAGGCGTGTTAAAGTTTTCCATCATCTGGACTGTTTTTTCGATGGTTTTTTCTTTTAAAACGTCAGCAGCATCAGTATCTATAAAATTAAATAGTAAATAAGAAACGAAGGTGCTTATTACTAAGCCTATAATTACTGTAATAAAATAAGAACTAAACGCTTCTTTAAAACTAGCAAAGCCATTTTGTGCTTGTTTTAATTTTGCAACCGAAATAATTCCGAAAGCGATAATGGCTATCAAAATAAAAATTCCATACCACATATTAGTTAATAATTCCAAATTTACTGCGTACGAAACAACTGTAAGTAATGCCATTAAAACACCTAAATAGAGGCCGTAATTAGTTGCGATTGATTTTAAAGTTTTGTCCATAATTTATAATTTATTGTGTTAGTTATGTAGTTAGTATTCAAAGATACTAAATCGTTACAATTTTTTGTAAATAAAAATTATAAAAAAGTATTGTAGAATTGTAAAAAATACTTATTTTTGCACTTCTAAAATTGAAACGAATATAAAGCTTTAAGCGATGAAACACCTTAAAGTGTTACATTTGGCAAAAGAAAAGAATAAAATCATACAGATGAAAAAAGATATACATCCAGGAAATTACAGAATAGTAGCATTTAAAGACATGTCTAATGAAGATGTTTTTTTAACAAAATCTACCGCAAGTACATCTGAAACACTAGAAGTTGATGGTGTTGAATATCCACTCGTTAAAATGGAGATTTCAAGAACATCTCATCCATACTACACAGGTAAATCTAAATTAGTAGATACTGCTGGTCGTATTGATAAATTCAAAACCAAATACGCTAAGTTTAGCAAATAAACTTACTAAAACTA
>Ga0102814_10000494_pt1 | contig 28734 bp, 19 predicted proteins | sample ColrivemetaGS741_FD_79112 | JGI IMG/M metagenome (GOLD analysis project Ga0102814, IMG submission 79112) | Estuarine microbial communities from the Columbia River estuary - Flood tide ETM metaG S.741 | ecosystem: Environmental > Aquatic > Marine > Intertidal zone > Estuary | place: USA...
GCTTGTAACGAACTCTTTTTAGATGGGAAAGTTAACTATTTCGGTTTGAGCAATGTTTCTGCAAGTCAATTTGATTTATTTCAAAGTTGGACTGATGAAAAATTTATTATTAATCAGCTTCAACTTTCCTTAGCTCATCACCAACTTATCACCGACGGATTAGTTGTAAATCTTGAGGCATTTTCTGGACTAAGTGACACATTAAACTATTGTCAACAACATAATATTTTAATTCAGGCTTGGGCGCCAACTGCTGGTGGATTTTTCTCAAAACCACTTTTTGAAATCCCAGAAAATAAACGGCATTTTGTCGATATCGTTCAAAAAATGGCCTGGAATCGTGGAGTTGCAGCCGAAGTTATTGCACTTGCTTGGCTCTTAAAACATCCTGCCTTAATTCAACCCATTATCGGAACTACTAATTTGGATAGAATTAAAGAATCTGTAACTGCTGCTGATTTTTATATGAGTCGTGAAGAATGGTATTCTTTATCAACTGCTGCCATTGGTGAGTTACCCTAATTTATAATCAAATAGTTGTATTAATTCTAAGTAAAGGTAAGCCTTGTTACACCAAAAGCTTTACCATACTTTCAACTATTACAGGTCAGATTTTTTATAACACTATCTGTTTAATTTACATTCTTTCTGAATTTTCATTTCACTAATTCAAGCTTATGAATGAGCCCTTTGACCCCAAAACAGAAGTTACCGAACATGCATTTGTTATTCCAACTCATATATTGGGAAAACCACTTGCAAGTCCAACAAAACGATTAATTGTGTTTCTTTTAGATCTCCTACTCGTTGCTATTCTTTCTGGACTAGGATTTTATACTCTTTCAGGTTTACTTTCTGTTTTAGGCTATAGAAGAGTTAGGAATCGCGAAAAAGAAGGGACATTTAAGAAATTTGGAGATCGTATTTGGGCGGCCTCGGCAGCCTTAGCAATTTTCATTTTAAGTTTTAGTGTTTTATCCATTTTTGATGATGAAGATGGGGAATCTGGAATTAAATCAGAAGTTTATTCTGTAAGCGACTATGGTAAAAAGAAAGCACTTTCAAGTGATGAAATTAACGAGCTAAAAGCACTTGTTAACCTTAATAACGACTCTCTGCAAAACATTAATGTGAATGAAATTGTCAGCAAAGCCGTTGAGATTGTAGAAAATTTAGAAAAACCTGTCGCAAAATCAGGGTATCAATTAAATGAAACTGACTTAGCTCATCTCACAGAATTTCTGAATTATGCGGAAAAAAAATCAGAAAAAAACACCTATGATTCCCTTAGGGTTTTAGCAAGTACTGTTTTATCAAAACCAGAGATTTCAGCCTATAGAAAAAAACTGACTACTCTAAACTCAAAATTATCCGATTTAAAAGACGAGAACGAAAATCTACAAGATCAAGTTGATAACCCAAGTTTCATAACCATGGTTTTAGCTCTTGCAAATGATTTTGGATTTGCCTTTGGCTGGGGTGGTCTCTATTTCGTTTTCTCTGTTGCCTGGTTTAATGGACAAACACTTGCTAAAAAACTTTTAAATCTGCGTGTTGTTAAATTAAATGGTAAACCTTTAGGCATTTGGTATTCTTTTGAACGATTTGGGGGCTATGCAGCGGGTATTGCCACAGGTTTACTAGGGTTCATGCAGATTATATGGGATCCTAATAGGCAAGCCGTTCATGACAAAATATCGGGCACTGTTGTTATTGATGAATCAATTAATAAATAGATTATAACCACTTAAAAAAATCGATTTTCTTATATTTCTATAATCAACAAAGAATTTTAACTTTTATTACAAAAAATAAAAACACATAATTAATTATCAATGGAACAAGATTTATCTCTATTAACCGAAAAATATTTGCCTCTCCTTATTCAATATGGATTACGAGTTGCTGGTGCAGTTTTAATTTTAATAATTGGTACTTGGATCTCTCGCTCTGTTTCAAAGCGAGTTAAAAAAGCAATACTTAAAAATGAAAAAATTGATAGTACTTTAGCTCCAGTTGTAGGTAATGTTACTCGCATTCTAATTGTCATTATTACTTTGCTTGCCGTTCTAAATCAATTTGGAATACAGACAACAAGTTTAATTGCCGTACTTGGCGCAGCTGGTTTGGCTGTTGGTTTAGCTTTACAAGGAACACTTAGCAATGTCGCTAGTGGGGTTATGCTATTAATTCTTCGTCCTTTTAAAGCTGGCGATGTTGTAAAAGTAAATGGCAATGTTTGTATTGTTGATGAAATGGGACTTTTTATATGCAAGTTCAAATCCCCCGATGGAATAAATATTTATTTGCCAAATTCTAGTGTTTGGGGATCTGAAATTCAGAATTTTACCCAAAACGAAAACCGAAGAACAGATTTAGTAATCGGCATTTCTTACACTGATGACATAAACAAAGCTTTTGATGCCGTAAGAGATGAATTGGTAAAAGAGAGTAAAATATTAACCGAACCTGATTATTTAATTGCTGTCGATTCTCTAGGCGATAGTAGTGTTAATATTTTAATTCGTTATTGGACCAAAACAGGGGATGTATTTCCACTTAAGTTTGAAATGACAAAAAAAATTAAAGAACGTTTTGATCAAGAAAGTATCTCCATTCCTTTCCCACAAAGAGATGTTCATTTATTTCAAACGGACAAATAATTTAGCAAGCGCATTGTTGTATTTTTTTAATACTTTATAAAAATGTAGCTTTTAAAACTTTTAAGAATGTCATTCTAGTTACAGCTGGAATGACATTTTTTTTAACCCTAATTCAACTGACTTCTAGTAATAAGATGACGACTTGCATAGAAACTTTTTATAAAGCTTTTCAACGCCGTGATTTTGCAGCTATGCAAAATTGTTACACTCCTGATGCTACTTTTGAAGACCCAGCTTTTGGGGTTTTAACGGCAAAGCAAACACATGCAATGTGGCACATGTTATGTAAAAGAGCCACAGATTTAGAAATAACGTTCGAAGTTTTTTCTGAAACAGAACATGCAGCCTCAGCAAAATGGATTGCTGAATATACTTATGTAACTGAGGGAACGTTTATTCACAATGAAATAACCGCCACATTTGAATTAAAAGATGGGAAAATCTTCCGCCATAAAGATGAGTTTAGCATTTTCAAATGGTCGAGACAAGCTTTGGGATTAACGGGTTGGTACTTGGGTTGGACACCCCTTTTAAGAAAAACGATTAGGCGTAGTGTACATACCGCACTTAACAAATTTATTGAGAAGAATCCTCAATACGCTGAATAAATCGAATTTGATTACAAAGGATTCTCTTTTGTATAATCAACAATTTTATGAATAATAAAGTCTAATTGTTCAGCTGACTCTCTAATATAAAGTAAGGCCTGCCTGTTTGTCTCAATAGTATTATCATCTGATAACAAGTTTATTAAACCCAATATATTGGTAACAGGTCTTCTCACTTCATGTGCTTGTTCCCAAGCTATTTTTTTCAATTGTTCTAATTGTGACGCAATCTTCTTATCTGACTCAATTCTTTGGGTTACATCTTGCAAAATGACTAAAACATGTGGTTCATTATTCAAAGTAAACGAGCTTAAACTAGCTTCAATAATAATTTCTTCTCCCGATTTATGTTTTGCAGGTGTTAATCGGCTTTGACCCATTCTTATATGCTGTGGATTTTTTAAATATTCGGCTTGATGTTGTTTATGATTTTTTTGAAATCGTTCAGGTATTAATAATGAAATAGATTTTTCAAGTAACTCGTCTTCAGAATACCCAAACACTAATTCTGTCTCCGGATTTACCAACATTATTTTCATGGATAAATCGACGATCATGATTGGGTGTGCAGCAGAATGAACTATCTTCCTAAACTTTTCTTCACTTTTCTGAAGTTCAATCTTATGTTTTTTCTGTTTGTCAATATCATTTACCGTCATTAAAATCCCAATGACAAACCTTTTCTCGTTATAAACAGGGGAAATTTTATAAAATAACCATCTACTAGATAATGAAGACTTAGTGAAATATTCTAATTCCACTTGTTCACCAAGTTTGGCTTTTTCCGCCAATTGGATAAATAAGGATTTATTTTTTTCTGTAAAAATAATGTTTAAAAAGTTTTCATTCACCTTTAGTTCATGACCGCTAAGTCCTTGAAGTAAGCTTATAAATGTGTCATTTACTTTTACAACAGTATAATCAAAATCGAGTAACAGAAGTCCGTCTGTTGTTGAATTAAAAACAGCATCAAGAATACCCAACTTCTGCTGCAATTCTTGATAAGCCATTTTTTGGGCATTAATATTCTTCGCAGTAATAGTAATTCCAACAATCTGTTCACTTTCATAAATAGGATTCACTTTATACTCGAACCAAATACTTCCCGAATCGACTCTAATTAATTCGTATTCAACAATTTGAGGCAACCCATTTAACGCCGCTTTGAATAAACTATAAATAAACTCCTCATTTTCCCTTGTTACAAAATCCCTATAATCATCCCCAATCTTTATCTCTCTGCTTCTATATTTACGTAGCGTCTCAAAAGCAACATTATTAAATGCTTTAACTTTATAATCAGTTGTTAAATAAACAATATTATCTGTTGTATTATCTAATAATGCATGTAAAACTTCACGAACCTTTTTAGGGTCTTCAACTAAACGATCCATAATTATTAACGACTAAGTTTATTTTCCAAACATGGCAAATAGCGCTGATAATGCAAATAATATAGTGTACACACCAAAGTGAGATCCTTGAACTAATGAGATTACGCCACCAACCAATAATGCACCGGCAATAATCGCTCCTTTTACACCTTCTAGAGGATTACTTGGAGATCTATCATTCATAAACTCTTCTAAGAATTTCAATCCATCAGCAGATATTTTTGGCAATTGAACCAGCATATCAACCAATTCGGGTGCACCACGCATTAATTCTTGAGTAATCGCTTTCGGATTAAATTGATCTTTGAATATTTTGGATACATATTTTTCGCTCAATGCTGGGATATCTAATTTCGGAACAAGCATATAGCCAACACCCTCAAATGTAACAAGTGCTTTTACCATTAAAGTCATTTCAACTGGGAAGAAAACGCGGTATTTCCCACCAATACTTAAGGAGTTTAGAATTAGTTTTCCTAAACTAAAATCGCCACTTTGGGAATGCATATAATATCTGCGAAGCACATCAGCAACAGCTCTTCTGAAGCCTTGAGGATCGCCACCTTCTCCAATTTTAGCCATAGCCAATAAATATTTCGTGGCTCCATCAATATCACCTGTTACTAAAGCATGGAAATAATAGAGCATTCTGCGACGAGTTTTATCTTCAAAACGACCAACCATTCCCAAGTCAATAAAGCCTAAAGCGCCATCCATTATCATTAGATTTCCTGGGTGTAAATCAGCATGGAAGAAACCATCTTTGTATAACATTTGAATAATGGAAGCCGCACCACGATCAACCAAATACTCACGTTCTTCAATGCTTAACTCATACATTTTTTCATGACCAGGTTTATAACCAGCCATAAATTCCATGCAAAGCACATCTTGGCCACTATATTCTCTATAAATTTTCGGGAAACGAACGCCTTCCATTTCAGTGAAATTTGCAGCAAATATTTCTGCATGATCAGCTTCATTCGTCAAATCAACTTCTTTTTCGGTATAAACACAAAACTCATCAATCAACATTTTAGGTTGATATTGTGGAATGGCCCACTGTAAAAATCCACTTATTAATTTTAAAAGACGAATATCTGTTAGAATTGAATCACGAATACCCGGTTTTACAACTTTAAGAACTACTTTTTCATCATCAATAGTTGTGGCAAAGTGTGTTTGCGCAATAGAAGCTGTTCCAATAGGAGATCTGTTAACATCTTTGAAGCACTCTTCAAGTTTCATTCCCAATTCAGCTTCTACAATTCCACGAATATCAGCGAATGGAATTTGAGGTAATCTATCTAATAAATTTTTGAGCTCTTCGGTAACTACAGGGGGTAAAATATCTTCACGTAAGGCTAAAATCTGACCCAATTTAATATATGTTGGGCCCATCAATTCTAGTCTGCGTCTTAATTGAACTGCAAACGACTTGTCTCGTAATTCTTTGGCTACAAATATTTTAAGAACAAATGCAGCCATTCTTGTCAGACCAAATTTTAAGCCTTTTGTTCTTGATTTTGGTAAAGCGTTTCTAAAAGCAATTAATCCTCCAATAAACAACCCAATAGTATGACGATTTATAATAAACCATCTTCTAACCATCCCTTTATAAATTGCTAACGGGTCAAAATCAGGTAGTGGCATTTGGTCGCCATTTGCGTTTACAGCAGAATCATCTTCCTGTTGTTTTTTAAACTTCCCTCTTGCTTCTCTTTTTTTGAACTCATTTTGCTTCTTTACAGAATCATTTGAAATATTGACTGGAATCTTATTCTTATTCTCTGGAGTCCAGCTACTTGCTGTTTTTTCGTTTTCGTTTTCGTTTACCTCAGCCTTATCATCTTCAGTAACTGAAACCTCTTCATTCTCTGTTTCATCTAAAACAGCATCTTGAGTTTCAGAATTACTATCCTCTGACTCCAAATCTGATGCCGGCTCTTCTGCTACTTCTGTTGTTGGCTTATTCATTCCTGCTAGTATTTCTAAATACCAATCAGGTTCTTCAATTTGAATTTCTGGTTTTGAGTCTTCCTCTTCTGACTTTTCTTCATCTGTATCATCGGATTCGACTTTTTCATTAAAATCTTTGAGTTCTTGGCTTATCTCTTCTTGATCAAGATCTTCGGAACTTTGCAAATCATCCTTATCAGTTGCATCAGTAACATCCTCTTCGTTTTGACTTAAATGTAAAATTTCGTCTAAAACATCGTCAATATCATCACTTTCTACATTATCCTCAGATACTTTTGCAGCTATTACCGGGTCTTCATTGTCGTTAACTTGTTCAAGTTCTTCGTTCTCAGCAACAATGGGTTCTTCTTTTCCTTCTTCAAAGTTTTCTTCTTCAAAATCAGGTTCTAATTCTTCCCCGTTTATATTTTCTTCAGAATTCGTATCTAATTCACGACCATTGGAATCATCATTTTTCGAATGATAATACGTTTCATTTACCCCAAAAATGTCATCCCCAACTTTTTTTTCTGCTAGCTTTTCTACATCCTGATTGGCCTCGTTTTCGGATTCGCTTTTTTCTTCTTTTAATTTATTTACAGAATGATTTCCAAATAAGGCTTCATGTAGGGGGTCTTTATCTTCAGAATCTAATACACTATCAAGAATATCATCTATCAATTCTTCTTCTTGAACTACAAGATGTTCAGCGTTAGAATCTTTTAAATCGAGACTAGAAGTAACTATCTCTTGCTTAAGCTCAGCTGGTTCATTGTCCTCTTTTGGGGCAACCCCCTCTTCAAAATCACCCTCTAAGTCATCTATTGCTGATATCGACTCATCAATTAAATTAATCGCGCCTTGTAAACTTTGATTTTTTTTTAAGGCTGAATCTTCTTTCTGCTTTTCTTCATTTTGTAATAAATCATCAACATGTAAAGTGGGCGGGCTTTCTTCGTCATCGTCCAGGGCATTTTCTATAAGCTGTTCGAATATATCTGAAAAGTCAACTTCACCGAGTTGGAAATCATTTTCTTCTTCTTCCTCAACTTTATCTTCACTTTTTACTTCTTCAGCTTCTGCATTAATTAGCGAATCAGCAGAAAAATCATTTCCTAATAAAGTCTCAAAAAGTGTGTCTTCTAAAATAGATGCTTCATTTTCAGCTTCTTCAACACGTTCTTCTTTAACTTCATTAATCTGATTTATAACAGATTTGTCTTCTAATTTTTTTTCTTCTGTTTTTTGCTGAACTTTTGCAAGCAGTGGATCATCTTCAATTACATCGTGAATTAAATCATTAAGAAAATCACTATCCTCAGTAGGTACTTCATTTTCTTTAACATCATTTTGTTCCATTTCGACATCAGTTGCAACGGATGAATCATCACTAGTTTCTTCAATAATTAATTCATCAATTAAGGAGTCATCAACTTCGTCTAAGTGAATTTTTTTAGCAACTGGAGCTTTGATTACCGGGTCTATTTGGAGCGAAGTAGACTCTAAAGGTTCAGGAATAACTTCATTTTGTGGGGTTGATTGCTCAATATTTTTTTCTATTTCTTTTTGAAGAATCTCATTTCCCAGTTCGATAGATTGTTCTTCAACAGCTTCTAATTTCTCTGAAATCCTTTTTGGAAGCTCAGGCATTTGAAACCCAGCTCTTCTAGAACGAGCAGGATGGAGTCTAGATTTTAAAGAACCGAGTGCAGGCAAGACTACCGATTTAAGTTCTTCAGAGTCTTGGTCATCTATTGTATCAGTTACTGCGTTTTCTTCTTGAATTTCGTTCTTTTCAAGTTCTACGTTTTCTGACTGTTCAGTATCAATTTCTATTTGAATAGGACTTGTTTCAGCTTCAAGTTGAGTTACTCCTTCTTGTTCTAATACAGTATCTCCCTTTGCAATTTCAGTAGAGCTAACAGGGGCTACTTCATCTTGTAATTCTTCAACCGTTTCCTCAATAATATGTGAAGAGAATTCTGGAGCTTCGTCAATTTGATCTTCAAAAGCTTCGATTACTTCTGGCTCAATTACTAACTTTTCTTCGACTTTTTCAATCGGAATCTCAATAACTGGCGTTGATTCTACTTCTAACTCAGGTTCAGATTTACTAACAATCTTATTCAAATTGAAGAAAGACCGTTTTTTAGGCTTTTCTTCAATTTGAACTTCTTCAACTAGTGGATTTTTTTCTTCTTGTACTGAGTCTGAAATAGTTTCTGGTTCGTTAACGACTAAATTGTTTTCGTTTAGCTTGGCATCTTCTTCAATTTCAATCTTTATTTCAGATTCCGATGTAGATATTGACTCAGATTCTGTTTCTAATAGAGCTTCATCAACGATTAAAGATTCAGGTTTTTCCTCTTCTATCTCTAGTTGATTTTCACTTTCTTCTAGAACAGCAAATGAGTCTTCTTTTTCAATCTCTTCTTCTACGGTTTCAGTAAATCCAAAGCTAATCGGTTTTTCAATTGTTTTTGACAGTTCATTTAAACCGATTTCATCCGAAAATTCTATTGAATCTTCATTCTCTACAAGCTCAGTTTCTTTTAAATCTTTAATTTCTTCGAGTAGCTGTTTCGACGATTCAATACTTAAATCTTCTTCATCCGATATCTCATCAATAATATCGTCTAATAAATCATTTTCACTGCTATCTATTAAATCTTGCTCAATTTCTGGAGCTGAATTTAATTCTATGCTTTCTTCTTTAATTGAAAAAACTTCAGCTTTAATGTCTTCTACTGCCTCAACTGTTTCTACTATTTCTTCAATTTCTGGAGCTTCTTTTTTTACCGCTGCAACTTCCTCTGTTACTTTGTCCTCATCTAAAGGCTTAGAAACACTGCGTTTTAAGGACATAAACGGCTTTGCAAGTTCTTGCTTAGCTTCAGTGGTTTCCGATATAATCTCTTCCTGTTCTTTTGGAGGAGTTCTTTTTAATGAAATAAATGGTTTTACTACAGAATTAGCTTTTGGCTTTTCTTCGATTTCAGGTACTAATTCTATTTCAAGCTTATCCTGAATTGCTTCGGCTGTTTCTTCAATAATGGAATCTTCTTTTGATTCCGCTTTTAACTCTTTGGTTTTTTCTTCTTCAGGCTGAACAAGATTTATAAGTTGACTTACCGTATCTGACAATTCATCAATTTCAGGTTTTTCATCCTCTTCAACTTCTTCAATTTTTATCTCTAAATCAGATACAGACTCAGTTAGATTTTCAATTTCTTCAGATTCTGAAACAACATTTTCGTCAATAATCTCAATACTAACTACTTGTTCTTTAGATTCAATTTCAGGAGCTACCGTTGCCGCTTCTTCCTGATAAGTACTTTCTACAAGCTCTTGAACTTTTTCGGCTTTAATCTCAGCTTGTTCTTCAAGCTTTTCTTTGATTACTTCAGGCTTTGGAGATTCAATTTCTGCTTTTGGCAATTCAGACTCAGCTACTTTTTTAACTTCATCTGCGGTAGCGATAGTAGCTGTTAATTGCTCAGGAATTAATTCATCTTTTTCTACTTGTGATGCTTCATTAACAGATTCATCAAACAACTCAATAACATCACTAGGTCTTGAACTAGTAGTCTGCTTCTTTTTTTCCTGTTTTGGTTCAGCTTGATTTGTTAATTCTTCAACATCCGTTGTGAGAAGTTCTTCATCATTAGAATCATCTTCATCTTTAGAAGTATTTTTTGAACGGCCACGTTTTCTTTTTTTATCTGTTGAGCGTGCAGATTTACGAGCAGAGTCTCTCCGTACAGGAATTTCATCCTGATTTTCTTCGTTATAGGAACTGAAAAGATCAAACGTGGACATGAATCAAGAACATTTTTTGCAATGCTAAACTAGTAAGATACCTAAGCTCTTACTGCTTTAAGCCTTAAAATAGTAAAGTTTCCAACAGAATTCGCTGAAAATAGCTAATCAAATACCGCATTTTAAGGTTTTTGAGTGGTTTAATGCAAATTTTTTGGTGATTATTTCATAGACTTGGACTTATGGCAAACAATTTTAATGCCAAATTCACAAGCTTGGCTTTTCTTATCGTATTGTTTTTTCAACAATGTAGTGTTTTTTCTACGAGAAATCCTGAAGACCCAGACGATTTAGGGCAAATTCCGTTTATTCAACCCGATAGACCTGAAATTATCTTGCAAAACTTAAGTAACTCGATATCCAGCTTAAGTTTTCAGAACTATTTATCCTGTTTCAGTACAAATTCATTTGAATTTGTACCTTCTTTTCAAGCTTCTAGTACAAACCCTGGTATTTGGGCAGGGTGGTCACTTCAAGAAGAACAAACTTATTTTACCAATTTAGCGACTGAAGCAAACTCCTTTAAGGGACACGGTTTGGTACTTTCTGACACTCGATATGAAATTCTTTCCGAAACGAAACAGCAATTTATTGCAAGTTATACGCTTACCATTGTTCATAATAGAAATTCACAAGGCGTTCCCAATACCTCAATCGGAGAAATCATTTTAGACCTTGAAGCCGATTCTAACGGTTTGTGGTACATTACAAAATGGACTGACATATCAAATGAGACTTTTTTTTCTTGGAGTGAACTTAAAGCCGTTTTCGTTAGAGGCTAGAAGTTGATCTTAAACTCCAAACTTGGCAAAATTCCTAAATCCAAAATATCTGCCTGAACCGTAATTAAATTTGCATTATCACCAATAGAGTCAAAAGCCTGAATCTCGTCTCTATACCATGGGTTCTGAATATCAAGAAGATTGTAAATACTTAAACTGATAGAGTAATCTAATTTCGTAGTCTTACCATTATAGTTTAAGCCTGCATCTAAACGCTTATACAAATCTAAGCGATTTGGAACTAAACCCGTAGAACCCGGCTCTCTTGCAGGAATTCCACTCGCTAAAACACCCGTCAATGAAAGACTAAGTCCATTATTAAAACGATAAGAAGCAGTACTTTTAATTTGATGCCTTCTATCCCAATAAGCTGGGAACCAATCTCCATTATTAATTTCTGCGTTCTTCAAATTAGTCGTACTCCATGTATAACTAATTGTAGAAAAGAATTGTCCTAACTGAGTTGTAACTTGCGCCTCTAAGCCATAAGACTCTAATTGATGATCATAAAACCAGGGTTCAGGATTGAAAGAACTTGTGTAATTCCGCGTGTTAATCTCATGCATCCTTACATTATCAACCATTTTATAATATGCTGATACTTTAGTATTTAAACCAAGAAATGGTTTCCAATCCAGATCTGTAAACATGTGATTCATTTTAAGAGGAACTTGCTCGGATGAAGCAGGAATCCATACATCACTTGTAACGGTATTGTATAAACTTAATCGATTTAAAAATTGATATCCGTGAACGAATCCTGCCGAAAAAGCTAACGATTCTGTTAAATTCAATGAACTTTGAATTCGTGGTGAAAATCGAACATAGTTACCATCTGAGTAATAATGTGCTCTTAAACCAACAGTTACTTTCAGTTTTTTCCATTGCAACGATTGTTGCAGATAAGGTTCAACAAGTAATGAATTATAATAGGCTGAGAAATAGGGGTACGAAAACGACTCTTCTTCATAACTCATCACATATCTAGAAAGTTGTAATCCCATTTCAAGTGAATATCCATTATTTCCAGATTGGCTCATCGAAAATCCTGTTTTTGATTCTGAAAACTGATTCGATTGCTGAAATTGTTCCACATAAGAACGGACTAAAGCGTCTTCTTGTGGCTGAGAGTACAAATACGTGTAATCATCTTTCCCAAAAAAGGATTCATAATAAGCATATTGTCCATCAAACTTAAGAAGCCAACTTTTCCAAAAAGACCAATACGAAAAGCCAAGACTAGTTTGTAACCAATTGTTTTCCGTTTCCACAGGACTAAGTCCGAATCGTTCGGAAAACTGTAATGCATTAGAAAGTTGATCGTATCTATAACCCGATTGTTTTAAGTTATCACCACCGAAATAACCCGTTAATTGAATCGTGCTTCCATCTTTGGTTTCAAGATTAATTTTTCCATGAAGATCATAAAAATTTACAGATGGAGTATTTGACTGATATAAATTTGTTTCTGCCGGAATATAACGTGAATCTTGGACACGAATTTCTCTTCCCGTATCTAAACCCCAAGCAATTCTTTCGCTATTTCCCAAACCTGTAATTTGATTTACAATTCCTGTTTTTCCGCCTAATGTCCATGTTCCAGCACTTCCTGGTAATGGACCATCTAAACTCAGACGAAATGAAGTATTTGTAAGTGCGGCAGTTGTTTGCAATCGATTTCTATTTCCCGAGCGAGTTCGCAAATCATAAATCCCACCATTTGAAACATTCATTTTACCCGGTATAATATCATAATGAAGACCAGAAAACTGAAGAATATCGTTCGAATAACTATCCGTTAATCCAAAAAAGTGCGTCGACTCAAACTGCGTAACACCATCGAGTTGAATCAATACCCCATCTGGTGTTCCACCTCGTAAAATGATATGCCGATCAAAAGCAGTTTGTGCAAAAACGGCTGGTAAGTTTTGAGTTGAGCGTATCAAGCTCCACTCTCCTCCAACTGAAAAATTGCCAGATTGCAATCGCGCTTCACTAAATTGATCATTTTCAGATTTGCCAGAAATTATTAACTCCTCACCCTCAAATTCAAGTATTGACAAACGTGGGTTCAATTGGTATAAACCTCGTTTTTCAGGCAAAACGATTGTTTGTGTTTCATAACCACTTGCATAAACGTGAATAAGTCCAACACTGTCGCTTTCACTAAACTGTAAACTTAAGCGACCAAACTCGTCTGTTTTAAAAAATTTATTATCAACAACCGTAGTTGCATAAGGAATGTATTCACCCGAGCTATTATCATTAACCTGTAAGAGAATAACTCTTTTTTTAAGAGTTGTAGATTTTCTTTCAAAAACTAAAATATGCTTGTACACACTATCTATTAAAAGCGAAACTCCTAAAGGTTCTAAAGAGAGTTGAATTTTATTTAAAAGTTCAGAAGCATTTCTGGAATAAGGTAGCTGAATCGAATTGGTAAACGACTCACGATATAAAAAACGAAACCCTGTTTCTTTTTCAATTTTTTTTATGGCATAGCTTAAGGAAACTGTTGAAGAAACAATTTCCTGAGCTAGAAGATTTGAATAAGTTGTTAAAAAAAATCCAGCAAGAAGAAAATAAAACCAAACTCGACGAAGCGAAAATAAAGTCATTTCCCCTTTTTTAGTATGCGCGTTTTTTCCAATGATAAATTTTTTGGCTAGTCTGACTGAAAGTTCCACCAACTAAGAGCTCAACCGAGTCTAACACTTCTTTGATAGAATTGAGTCGAAGCGTTCCACTTAAGCGTTCACTTTTTATCGAAACAGGCATGGAGATAATCACATCATAATGGCGTTGAATTTCATCGACTACAGAACCTAGTGTTCTTGAATGCATCACCATTTCATTATTCTTCCAAGCTGTATACGTTGCAATTTCTGAAGCAGGCAAATAACTTACACTATCGTGACCGATAGAAACAATTTCACCTGGGGCTAAAAACTGTTGCGTTTTTTCGCCTTTTTTGTTGAATTGAACTTTTCCTTCTTCGAGATAGATTACCGTGTTATTGTTTTCAGCAAGCACGGTAAACTTGGTACCAAGTACACGAATAAGTGCAGTAGATGTTTGAATTTCAAAGAATTGATTTTCTCTTTTTTGAACTTCCACAGATGCTTCACCGGTTAAACGAACGCGATAAACATCATCATTGCTCAACACTTCAGTCAGAGTGGAATAATTACGCAATTCAAGTTTCGCCTGATCATTAATCGAAACCGTTGAATAAGCATCTTTAGTATGTGCTAGTTTTGTAGTTTTTGTTGTTTCTGGCAATTCAATATTTAGAATGCTAACTAAACCCACTACTACTACTGCCGCAACTAATAATGCTCTTCGAACATAAATTCTAGCTTGCTCTTTTTTATCTATTCCTTTTGCACTTTGAGTTGCTGAACGAATAGCGCGCCACATGCTTTTTGATGGTACATCTTGAGCATTCTGATCAAATTTATACGCATTTAATGCCGCTAAACCTGAATCTTCAGAAAATTGTAACGATTTTCCATCTTCTAATTTTTTTAATTCATTTGTAAAGTTATGGTCTTCCATTTCGCCCTCCTCTAGGGATAATTTTTCCGAGTTTGAGGTCTATTAACAAAGGTTCGTTGATAAATCTGGTGCGTAATAATGCAACACCATCGCCCATCAACTCAATTTTCCCTGTGTAATTTACGGTCAAGGTGTCTGTTCCTTTAAGCTGTTTTGAAAAAAAATTAAATTCGATCACACCTGATAATGATTGAGTAAATTCTCTTTCATTTACAGCTTGATTGCGAATTTGAATATTATCGTAAGTGAAAACAGAATTATAATATCTGAATACTTCTTTATCGTTGGCTGATCTTTCAAAAAAACCTCGTGAAGATTGAAATCCCCGAACAGTGATGGTTTGGTTTTGTCTATTCATGCCTCGAAAATACATACTATCTCTACGTTGAAAACCTGATCTATGAAAAGATGTTACAGTTTCACCCGTTTTAAAGCCAGAAAACTGAATGGACTCTATTTCACCTTGATTGCGTCTTGGCATTATCACAGGAGTTCCGGATCCATTTTTATAGAGATATTTTAAAATGGCAGATAAATTTTTCGAAAATACATTTGTTCTTACTGTTCTATCAAATTCAAGTGTATGAATTCCAGTTTTGAAATCAACGCTAAATTTAATATTTGTCTCATTACCTATCACTGTTGAATCAGGCTGTTTTGTAAGCATCATTTCTGGCTTATTAAACCCACCCTGCCCTATACTAGCCGTTGCATCTAAAAAATTAGATACCAATCCATCTGTTTGCACACCAACAGATTGAGCAACTTCTTCCATAACGGCCTGGGTTTCTTCCGAATCAAATGAATTATTTTTCATCGGTTTGTCTACACAGGCCTGAAGAAATAGAAAGAGGGTACTATAGATAATGAGTTTTTTCACGGTCCTAACTTACTTTAATTTTATTACACTTGAGAAATGTTTTACCCCTAATTCATCGACTTTATTTTTTTAACACTCATTAGAAATCAACCTTCACAATAATTCGAACTGCACTATATTTTTTCTCTCTTCTCTCTTCATATTCTTCGGAAATTCGATTAAGCAAGGTTTCAATTCCATGAGTTTTCATATCGGGGTGCATTTTTAGCAACAAATCCCAAAAATATTCTTTTTCAATTTTAAAAATTGTTGATGGCGCAGGACCTAAAACGGGCCATCTTGGAATATGATTAATCACACATTGAAAAAAAAGTTGCGCTGCACTTCCAACGTCATCTTTGTTTTTCCCCTTAAACGTAAATTGAATCATTTTGGAAAATGGAGGATATTCCAATTCCATCCTATTTGCTAATTCTGCTTCGGCAAATTGTTCATAATCATGCTCTTGTGCCGCTTTTATGGGCAACTTATCTGGCTTCCAACTTTGAAACCACACTTTCCCAATTTTTTCTCCGCGCCCAGATCGCCCAGCAACCTGACTCAACAACTGAAACATTCTTTCTTGTGCTCTATACGACGGAAATGCTAATTCTGTATCCGTATTTAACACACCCACCAACGTTACATTGGGAAAATCTAGACCTTTGGAGACCAATTGAGTCCCAATTAAAATATCATATTCCTGATTTCTAAACGCTTCTGTCAAATCACGATGTGCAAATTTCTTTCTAGTTGTATCCTGATCCATGCGTAACACCTTTGCATCAGAAAATAGTGCTATAATTTCCTCTTCTGCTTTTTGTGTTCCCGCTCCCATAAAATTCAAATCAATTGAATCGCACTGTGTACAAGGCGTTTTTTCATAACGAGAATACCCACAATAATGACAAAGAAATACACTTTTAGGCTTATGATAGGTTAAAGAAACAGAGCAATTTGGGCATTCTTGAATCGTTCCACAATCGTTACATAACAAATGAGGAGAATACCCTCTTCTGTTTAATAGAAAAATAATTTGTTCTTTTCTTGAAAGGGCGTCTTTGGCAGCTAAAAATAAAGCAGCCGTTAATGGCCCATACATGGCTTTTTTATATTGCGTTAGATCCGACAATTCAACTTTGGGCAACTTGGCACCTTTGTGTCGCATGTTTAGTTCTAACAACTCAAACTTTCCTTCTTTTGCTTGTTTCCATGTTGTAACCGATGGAGTAGCAGACCCAAGAACAATGGGGATTTTTTCGATAAAAGCGCGCATCACAGCTGTATCACGACCATGATAACGAGGCGCTGGTTCTTCTTGCCTGTAAGAACTATCGTGTTCTTCATCAACAATAATGAGACCTAGATTTTCGACTGGAGCAAAAACCGCCGACCGTGGACCAATTGCAATATTTTTTCCGCCTGACTTCAGTTCATTCCACGTAAAAAGTCGTTCTTGAGGAGTTAACCTACTGTGTAGAACAGCGATTTCATCACCAAAAATTTCGTAAAACCTACGGACCGTTTGTGGAGTTAAGGCTATTTCAGGGACTAGCACAATAGCCCCTTTCCCCATTTCTAGACAAGTTTTTATCGCATGTATATAAACTTCTGTCTTTCCGCTACCTGTTATCCCTTTCAACAAGTACGTTTGGAAAACTTCGGCAGTAATTCCCTCTTTTATTCGATCATAGGCATCGAATTGTTCAGGATTTAGTGCTCTCAAATTATCGGGTTTGTGTTCGTAATAATCCTCTGAATACTGCTTCTCTCGTTGTTGTCTTTCTAAAACTCCAACTGACTCTAACTTTTTAAGAGCGCCTTGAGAGCAACCCATTTCTTCTAATTCGTGACTTTTTGTAGGCAAAGGAATGTTTAATAATGTCTTAAAAACGTCATGCCACTTATAGTGTTTCTCAGCATTTGCAAAGAGTTCATTTCCAATATCTTTACCTGTTTCAGTCCAATTCCAAACCATTTCTTTGGCGGTTTCGATTTTAGTTTTAGGAACTTCACGAATCTCTAGTAATTTTTTTTCTTCTAAAATGCGAATATCATCACTCGTTACTAAACGAAATTGAGCCATAAGTTCTAATAGTGGCTGCTCTCCCGTTTCAAATAAATGTTCGACAAATTCGTCTTGAATTGAATTACCACTAAGAAATAATCGGCCAATTGGTTTAACAACTTTTATGCTCTGAAAATTCAAGCCACTTGGCAACATTGCTTGACAAACTTCACCCATTGAGCAATAATAATAGCGATGCACCCAATCTGCTAATTTAAAAAGTTCCTCTGAAAAAACAGGCTTATGGTCTAAAACCGATTGAATTGGACGTGTCCGAAATGATGGTTTTTCTTGGTGTATTTTTACTATAATCCCAATTGCATATCTATTTTGAACAGGTACATAAACCCTCATCCCTTGTTTTAATCCTTTAAACAAATCAGCTGGAATACTATACGTAAATGGGCGACGAAGCGGGGTTGGAAGTGCAATATCTGCATAATAGCTCATGCCATAAATTAGAGTAAAATGCCAAGTATTAAAACAGTGCCATACTTATTCGAGCTAGAAACTTAATCTGAATCTGCTCATAAAACTACCTTTAATAGAAACTAGGACAGATTAATTGACTTTCAAATTAGCCCAGAGTACAGCTTTAATTACCCTATCAATTCAGATCTCTGCGTGCGCCCCGCTGAATAAGTAAATTTACAATATCTCTTTTCCCTCTTTGAGAGGCATATAATAAAGCATTCCCATCATACATATCTTTATGATTCAAATTTGCCCCTTTATCTATTAACCATTCTGCTGTTTTTGCATCACCCAGTCGCGCAACTTCAATTAATGCAGTTCTTCCCTGATAATTAGTTGTATTTATATTAACGCCATACATTATCAGTTCTATTAACTTTTCTGTATCCCCAACAATTGAAGCCTGAATAAAGAGGTAATTTAGCTCCTCCATATCCTTTTCTGCAAATTCAGATTTTGTGGCGTCTTCCTCTGCTTTTGTTTTCTTTTTATTCTTTTTCATGAAGGTTTTTTTAAACCAATCAATAAATGAGAACTTGGGCTTCTTAACTTTTGGAGTTTCCTCGGTAGCGGTGAGATAATCATACGACTCGTCTATACTAACCGCAGGAGTAGCATCCGCCGTTGAATCAACTTCCTGTGCATGCAAATGCGGCACGAATGCTGAAGAGATAAGCAACAATAAGAGGATACTAATAATTTTCATTGAGAAAATCGCTTTTTTATATAATAAAGAGAACAAAAAGTACGCTATTTTAGAATAAATTGATAAATAAACCAATTTTTTCGTAACACTTTGATACTTAACGAAAAAAATAGTCATTTTATCGAAAACATTCCTTGTTTCGGAGATACTTATCTCATAATAACTTGAGTATTACCTAAGTTGAACTGAAAATAAAAACAAATAAACATAATTTTGATTGGATGAGGGGGAATATGGAAGTTATTGAGAGCATTTCGGATAAAAATGCGAGTTATATATTTAAAGGAGTATTTAACACAGATAAATACCACCAATTTGTTATATCAATAACAAATGTGGCTGATATTGCAACTCATTCCTGGCGTTTTGAAATTCAGGAACTCAGTGCAAACAAGCTACAACTTATGTTATTATGTTTAGTTATTTCAAATCACTTGAGCAGTGCTGATAAAGTAACTTTTATTTTGTCTAAAGAACATGTACAATGGATTAAATGGTTTGAGCCTGTTTGGTCATCACGTATTAAGTATGAGGTTATTTCATGAATTTTATTGAGCCTGTTAAAGAACTTTTTATAACTGAATCAAAAGAGTTATTAGATAGAGTAGAGCAAGTATCACTCCAAATTGAGAAACAGAAAGACAAAAAAGAGACTTTACGAGAAATGTTTCGTTGCATCCATTCTATTAAAGGATCAAGCGGAATGTTCGGGTTCGAGACTATAGAATACTTCCTTCATCACTTTGAGAACTTATTAGATGAGCTAAGAACAGATAAATTAGCAGCGAATAGTACAGTTGTAGACATCATTCTGAAATCAATAGATCACACTCGCATGCTCGTTAATAAGCCGGGTCACAATCTTACCCGCTCAGAAAAAAAGCAAAGTGATGTTCTAATTGCTACCATGAAAGACATTGTAAAAAATGGAGATGCAGTTATTATTGAAAGTATAACTGATGATAAAGCAGCAATAGAACCTGTTAAGTCTCAAGTAAAAGAAATATTATCTATTGAAGAAACTCAACCAAAACCAAAAAGCAAAGAAAAATCTCTAGAAGGCTGGATAGTTGAAATAACTCTAACTGAAAACGGGCTAAAAAAAGAATTTGATCCCACATACATTCTTTTAGAATTGGAAGAAATAGGCTGGAAAAGAATGTCCTTTATTCCTGGGGCAATTCCTGATATTGTAAGTTATGATCCACTTAAGCCATTTGGTAGGTGGCTAATGGAGTTTGAAGACAATTGTGATCCTGATGCTATAGAAGATGTTTTTGCTTTTATAGAAGACGAACTACGGTATACAATAACCTCAACTTTGCCAGAAGACCATTCCATTCTTTCAGATGATGACTTATTCGAGTCGCCAGTAGATATCAATACATTAACACAGGAGACTAACAATCCTTTTGAAACAGAAGATTTTGCCGACTTTGACACTCAAACTGAACTAGAAACAACAGCTGTTGAAGTTGCAAATAATTCCAAAATAGTAAATAAATCTTCTACCCAAGATTCTAAAAATAACAAACTAACGGTTAACTCAGAAGGTCCTGTTACCGAATTAAATTCAATGGAATTATTAAAAACAGAAGTTTTTGAAATTGAAGATGAAGAAGTTGATGAAGATGAAACTCTTTCCGACAATACTGCAGCTAAAAATAGCGACCAGCAAACTTCTATTAGAGTTAACGTAAATGTATTAGAAGATTTATTAAATCTAGTTTCTGAATTAGTGTTAAACAGAAATCAATTTATGCAGATGGCTCAAACTACTGATAACCATAAATTGACCAAACATGTTAATCAATTAAATAGATTAACCTCTGAGATTCAAGAAACGGCTATGCGAACTCGTATGCAAGCAATTGGAACATCTTGGACACGTCTACCAAGAATCGTTCGTGATTTATCCGCAGAATTAGGTAAAGATGTTGAACTTAAAATGGAAGGCGAAACTACCGAGTTAGATCGCCAAGTAATTCAGCGAATTTCAGAGCCTATGGTTCATTTAATTCGAAATGCTTTAGATCACGGAATCGAAAAAAGAGAGCAACGAATTAAAAATGGGAAAGCTGGAAAAGGCCATATTCGTTTAAACGCTTACAATAGAGGCGGACATATTATTATTGAAGTCTCCGATGATGGTAAAGGAATAGACTTAGAAGTTATTCGTAAAAAAGCATTAGATCGTGGGCTTTTAACAAAAGAAAATGCTGACAAAGCAACATCCCACCAACTTTTCGACTTCTTATTCAATTCTGGATTCAGTACTGCAGGCAATGTAACAAAACTCTCTGGAAGAGGAGTTGGTTTAGATGTAGTACGAAAGAATATTGAAGATTTAGGCGGTTCAGTAGAAGTACAATCTGAAAAAGGCAATGGTTCTCTTTTCAGAATTAAAATTCCATTAACGCTTGCTATTATTTCGGCTTTAATTGTAAAAACAGAAAATCAATTTTATGCTATTCCAGAAATTGGGATTCAAGAATTAGTTTGGTTAAATGAAGTGAATTACAATAAAGTAATTCATATGGAAGGAAATCGCGTTTTAACTCTTAGAAATAAGCTTCTCCCTCTTGTTAATTTGAGTACGGTTTTAGGCGGAGCTGAAGAAGTTGAAGACATTCGTGGAAAACATGTAGTAGTCATTCAAAATGGTGATTTAGTATATGGACTTGTAGTTGATACGGTTGATCAGATTCAGGAAATAGTTGTAAAACCGTTGAATCGTTTATTGAAAACGATTCAGGTTTATTCAGGAACCACACTAATTGGTAGTGAGCAAATTGTTCTCATTTTAGATGTTAATGGTGTAGCCATACAAGCCATGCTCAATCAAGATGAATTCAATAAACGTTCTGTCCGTGAAGTTGATACTGAACAAGCTCAAGAAAAAACGCTGTTCCTTTTATTCCATAGTGGAAATTCACAAAAAGCGGTGCATTTAGGCATGGTTGCGCGCTTAGAGGTATTATCAAAAGAAAAACTCGAAGAGGTTGATGGGCGATATGTAATTCAATACCGCGACCATATTATGCCTTTAATTGAATATCGAAACGGAACTATTGAAAATGCTGAAGAGACTATTTCAGTTATTGTTTTCCAAAATGACACTGTAAACTTTGGACTAATTGTTGACGAGTTTAATGATATAGCCGAAGAAGTAGTTCAGTTTGAACAGGTTTCGAAACGTGCTGGTATTCTTGGCATGGCCGTATTAAGCGGAAAATCGACGGAAATTATTGACGTAAATATGTTCTTTGAGAGTTTAAACTCTTCACAACACAATCTTTCATTAAATAAAAAAGGTTTTGTAAGTGTCTTACTCGCTGAACGGTCCGATTTCCTTCGTGGCCATATAAAAGGAGTTTTACAGGCTGCAGGAATGAAAACAGTAGCTGTTAATTCTCGAAAAGATGCATTGGCAAAACTTAAAACTCAAGTTTTTCAATTAGTTATAAGTGGCTTAGAGTTAGCTGATAGCGATGGATTTATGCTAGCAAGTTCTATTCAAAATGACCAAAGTATTCCTCCAACTCTACTGTTGTCAATTTCCTCACATAATTTGGATTCAAATCCACAAAAAAACTTATTCACTGCGCATATTAGCGGGTATGACAAAGATGTTATTTTGGAAACATTGCACAATGTTTTAGATCACAATAGTGTGATTTCTCCATTGTAATTTCCATCGAAACATGAAATTTAAAAAGGATTAAAAGTTTATGTACGTACTCACATTTGTTTTAAATAGAACACGAGTCGCTCTTCCTGTTGATTATATTCAAGAAATATTATTAGAACAAGAATATGTTGATGTTCCCTTAGCACAGAATGATATTAAAGGCTTATTTAGTTTACGTGGTCAGGTTATCACAGCCTTAGATTTACGCAAAAAACTGAGTCTTCCAGAAAAAAAAGACGGTCGATTTGCCAATATCGTTATAAAACTTGATGAAGAACAGTTTAGCCTTGTCGTAGACGAGATCGGAGAAGTCGTGCTCCTACAAACGAATGAACTAGAGCCGCTTCCTACTAATTTGCGCGTTAAATGGGGGAAATGGTGCAGTAATGTATTTAGGGAAGAAGGAGAACTTATCTTATTACTGGAATTAATGAATTTACTTGAAACCAGCACTTTAACAACGGCTTAAGTCAAAAACGTATTAAGAGTATCAAAGGAAATGGAGTAAAAAATTAGCATGCAAACAATTATTTCTTAAGAAATACAGTCAGAAGTTTGAAATCACAAGCAAAGGCTTATTCGAGATTATCTTAATTAGAATACGAATAAGTTAGAACGAGCAATTTTTTCACAAACTGTAAACACTTTGAACTCCTGATTTTACAAAACAAAAAACAATAAAATCATCACAAAACAAAAACACACTATGGCCAAAATACAAACCAATACTCCTGAGCTTTCAGAAGTAGAGCTTTTAAAAGTTGAAATTGAGCAACTTAAAGAAGAACGAGATCAGTCTAACAGAGAAGTCTCAGCTGTTTTAGCTGCAATCGATGAAATGTGTATTGTCTCTCACACAGACAAACGTGGGTACATTACTTATGTAAACGATAAACATTGTGAAGTTGCACAATATACTCGTGAAGAATTAATGGGCGCGAATCAAAATATTGTACGTCACCCTGATATGCCTAAAGAAACTTTTAAAGAACTATGGGCAACTATTGGTCGCGGTAAAATATTTAGAGCACCTGTTAAAAACAGAAAAAAAGACGGCACTCCTTATTATGTTGATGGAGCATTCGTTCCTGTTCTTGGTGCAAACGGAAAGCCTATAAAATATTTGGGGATTCGTTATGACCAAACCGAAGAGACCATTGAAAAACAAAGTATGCAAGGTATTGTTGACGCGATCGACAAATCCTACGCTTTCATTGAATTTACAATGGAGGGAACTATTTTAACTGCTAATAAAAATTTCCTATCAACGATGGGTTATAAATTAGAAGAAATCCAAGGCAAACATCACCGCATTTTTGTTGATAAAAAGTATGCAGAGTCTGAACATTATGCTGATTTCTGGGAAAAATTGAACAAGGGAGAAATTTTTACAGATGAATATTTACGCATTCACAAATCAGGTAAACCGGTTTATTTACAAGCCGTCTATTCTCCTGTAAAAGATGATATGGGTAGAATTACTAAAGTTGTAAAAATTGCAACTGATGTTACTGAACAAGTTAATCTTAGAGAGCAATTAAAAGACACCGTTTCCGATGTATCTCAAGCACTAGCTGAAATGGCTAATGGAAACTTTACGGTAAGAATTAACAAAGAGTATGTTGGCACTTTTAAAATCTTAAAAGACAGCCTTAATACTATGGCCATAAAAGTCTCAGACTCAATGAAAAATATGATGATGGCTATAGAGTCCCTTTCTAGTCAAGGAACTGAGTTATCTTCAACCTCACAGTCTATGGAAGCAGTTGCAGATGAAACAACTCGCCAAGCACAAGCCGTGGCAGCAGCAGCTGAGCAAGCTAGTAGAAACTTCATGACAGTTTCTTCTGCTACTGAGCAAATGAGTACAAGTATTCGTGAAATTGCAGGTCTAGTTCAAAACTCTGATTCAATTTCTAAAGATGCGTTAAAACAATCGAACAATACCATTGAAATTGTTAAAAACTTAACAAACTCAAGTGAAGAAATTGGTGCAGTCGTTAAAACGATAACTTATATTGCACAACAAACAAATCTTCTAGCTTTAAATGCTACAATTGAAGCAGCTAGAGCTGGTGATGCTGGTAAAGGATTTGCCGTTGTTGCTAATGAAGTAAAAGAATTAGCACGTCAAACAACTCAATCTGCTGACGAAATTTCTAAAAAAATTAGTGGTGTTCAGTTAGATTCTAAAAATGTTGACACAGCAATTTCTCAAGTCGGAATGATTATTGGTAAAATCGGTGAAATATCGAGTACCATTTCTGCCGCTGTTGAAGAACAAAGTATAACAACTGCTGATATTTCAAGAAATGTTCAAGAAGCTTCACGAAGCACAAACGAAATTTCTGAAAAAATTGCAGGTGTAGCTGATGCTGCAGGAGAAACAGCTAAAGCTGCGATCCAAACAAGTGCATCATCTGATGAATTGCAAAAACTTTCGATTCAAATCAGTTCTATAATTAAAACTTTTACAGTGTAAATTATGTGCTAGAACCCGTTGAATTGTAATTTCAACGGGTTTTTTTCTCGTTTTTGTCATAAATATTATACACTTATGAAATCACTCTTACATGTAGAAGACTCTGAATCAATGCAAAAAGCTGTTGCTTTAATGCTCAGCGAAAAAAACATTAGCTTAGAGTCTGTTTCAAATGGTAAACTTGCCCTCGATTTAACTGCTTTAAAGCAGTTTGATGGTATTTTACTTGACCTTGACATGCCTATAATCGATGGCTTAGAATTTTTATCTCAATTCAATCCAACCAAAAAAGGCACTACTGTTTTGGTTTGCTCTGCTCGTCACGATGTAAACTCCATTTACAAAGCAATTGAACTAGGAGCATCTGACTATATTATGAAGCCATTTACAGACGATATCTTATTTTCTAAACTAAAACAGTTAAACTTATTATGAAGCCGATTCAAATTGCGATTGCAGACGATTCGTATGTAATAAGAACAGTCTTAGAAATGATTATTCGCTCCCAGCCCGATATGCTTGTAGTTGCAAGTGTTGAAAATGGGGAGCTAGCTTTAAAAGCTATAGAAGAAAAACAACCCGATTTTCTTTTACTCGATATTGAAATGCCCGTAATGGATGGCATTACAACGTTAAAACATCTTTTTAAATTAAGAACTAAAACAAAAGTTATTGTTTTAAGCACATTAACAGCGAAACACGCTCCCGTTACCATTCATGCTTTATCTTTAGGTGCAGCTGCTTATCTCCAAAAACCTACCACACAGGGTAATAAACGTAGTATTGAAGAAATCAGCGCGAAGTTATTAGATTTAATTCGATCTCTTTATGGATCACCACATGACATTGTAGAGGTAGATGCTAACCCATCTGTTCAAACTTCACTTTCAAAAGAAGTTCAAACGCCTGAAATAGTTGTAGTTGGATCAAGTACCGGTGGACCAAATGCTCTTTCTGTTTTTCTTAAAGATATTGTAAAACCACTACCCGTACCTCTTGTTATTATTCAACATATGCCAGAATCATTTATACCACAGTTAGCCAAACGACTTTCAATCGACTCTGATTTGGACGTTCAAGTTGTTGAGCAAAACATGGTTCTTCAAAAAGGGATTGCCTATATAGGCCCTGGAGAGATTCACACTGAAATTAGAATTACTGAAAGTGGGAAATATTATTTCGACTTAGTTGATGGTCCGCCGGAAGTTTTTTGTAAACCATCGGTAAACCCATTATTCAGAACCGCTGCTCGCCTTTTCAGATCAAAAACACTTGGAGTTATTCTAACCGGAATGGGCGATGATGGACTTGATGGGAGCAGACACATTAAAAAATATGGGGGAAGAATTATTGCACAGGACAGCAAAACTTCTGTTGTTTGGGGAATGCCCAAAGCAGTTGTTGCCGAAAATTTAGCAGATGAAGTATTACCAATTGACTCGATTGGCTCAACTGTCTCACAGTTTTTGAAAAGGAAACACTAAAATGGGTTATTTAAGCGATTCAGCTTGTATTCTAATCTGCAAATGGGTTGAGAAAAAAATTGGCCTTGTTCTAACAATGGAAAAAAAATACCTTGTTGAGCATAGACTAGACCCAGTTGCTACAATGAATGGCTTCGCCTCCATTGATGAACTTGTTGATGAAACACTAAAAGGAAAAAATAAACTCTTAGAACAACAAGTCATAGATAGTCTTGTTACCAACGAAACTTACTTTTTCAGAGACCCGGATTCATTTGTTGATCTAAAAGAAATTATTAAACAACTTTATGTAACCAAAAAAGATAAAAAGCTTTGTATTTGGTCTGCTGCTTGCTCAACTGGTCAAGAGATTTATTCCATTGCTTTAACCTTGCATGACTTGAACCTTGACTGGAAAGGATGGACATTGCAATTAGTTGGAACAGACATTAGTGAAGGTGTGCTAAAAAAAGCAAAACAAGGAATTTACAATCACTTTGAGGTTCAACGTGGTCTTCATATTACTCAACTTATAAAATGGTTTACCCAAGTAAATGATTCTTGGCAAATAAAATCCCCTTTTATGAGTTCAATTGAATTCAAATCAAATAATTTATTGACAGAACCTGTCCCATTTACAAAAATTGATTTGCTATTTCTTAGAAATGTTCTAATTTACTTCGATAATCCAGTTAAAAAACAATTACTCCGAAAAATGAAAGAATCTCTTGGTCTTTCAGGATATTTATTTTTAGGAGGAACAGAAACAGCATTCTATCTCAACGATGAAATCAGACGGTTAAAAGAATATAAAACACCTGTCTATCAATTCAGAGATGTAGATGCTAATACTGGAAATGATAAAACTACTTTAAATGAATCATCAATTGTTACTCCTAAAAATGATTCTTTAGGTAATTTAAATTGGCCAAAATTCTGAGACAGTTTAACACATGAATTCTGCTTTAATTATTGACGACAACCCCATCAATCAAAAAGTTTTACAACTTTATCTAAAGTCGTATGTTTCTTTTTTAGATTGGGCATTAACTGCAAATAATGGGCTTCAAAAAATAAAAGCTAAGTCATTTGATTATATATTGATAGATATACATCTACCAGATATGAATGGTATTGACTTAACATTACAAATTCTTGAAGAGAATCTTATTTCAAATGCTACTACTAAGCTAATTGCAATAACTGGAGATCGCAGTGTAGAAGACAATGAAGATGCAAAACGTATTTTTGATGGGATTCTAATAAAACCTTTTACAAGATCTAAGCTCATCAAATTGTTAGGAAATCCGAAATCCTCAGAGGAAAAACGTATTAATTTGAACTCAGTAATGCCTCTTTTGGAAACTCATGCTGATAAAACTCAATTTTTCTCTTTACTCCAAAAAAGCTTACGTCATTATTACGATCAATTAAAAAACCCTAGTATTACCGGTAATATTGAAAACTTGAGAACACTAGTTCATAAAGTTGAACCGGTCTTTAAAATGATTGAGCAAACTCAATTAATTGAAGAAGTTCGTAAATATTACTCTTTACCAGACTCTACTCGCATTAAAACACTTTTCTCTTACAGTGAAACATTACTTCCACTTATCAAAGAATCACAAGATTTATCGTCAAATTTGCTAAAAGAAATTAGCTAATTTTTTTTATTCGCTATATAAAAAAAAGGAAGACTCTAATCGGGTCTTCCTTTTTTTTTACTATGTGTATGATAGTTTCAGACTCTACGAAGCATATATAAATTCTGAGTTTCCAAATTTTTTCAACGTTCTATAATGAGAAACTACAGCTTCGGTAAAGGTCTCATGCTGTTTATAGGGAATTCCATATTTATTTGCAGTTTCTTCAACTATATGGCTAATTTCAGGATAATGAATACTACAAACATGTGGGAATAAGTGATGCTCTATTTGATAGTTTAATCCACCTATGTACCAAGATAATACTTTATTTTTTCTAGCAAAATTGGAAGTAGTTAACATTTCATGAACCAACCAATGGTTCTCAATGGTCATCTCTTCATTAGGTAAAGGATGATCTGTTTCTTCAACAACGTGAGCCAATTGGAAAACAACTCCTAAGATTAACCCGGCTGTTAAATGCAAGGTCAAAAAACCTATTAACCACTCTTGCCATGTTATTGGAAGAATCATTAAGGGTAAAACTATTGCATAAAAATAGTAA
>Ga0102814_10000498_pt1 | contig 28618 bp, 21 predicted proteins | sample ColrivemetaGS741_FD_79112 | JGI IMG/M metagenome (GOLD analysis project Ga0102814, IMG submission 79112) | Estuarine microbial communities from the Columbia River estuary - Flood tide ETM metaG S.741 | ecosystem: Environmental > Aquatic > Marine > Intertidal zone > Estuary | place: USA...
AATCTTCCTTCGCGAGCTGATTTCCAACGCCTCGGATGCTGCTGACAAGCTGCGCTACGAGGCTCTGGCCAAGCCGGATCTACTTGAGGGCGGTGCGCCGCTGAAGATTCGCCTGTCATTTGACAAAGAGGCCAAGACCGTAACCCTGGAAGACAACGGCATCGGCATGAACCGTGCTGAAGTGATCGCGCATCTGGGCACTATCGCCAAGTCCGGGACTGCTGACTTCATGAAGCACATGACTGGCGACCAGAAGAAGGATTCACACCTGATCGGCCAGTTCGGTGTGGGCTTCTATTCGGCATTCATTGTGGCCGACAAGGTTGATGTGTTCAGCCGCCGTGCCGGTGATGCCGCCAGCGAAGGCGTGCACTGGTCGAGTCAGGGCGAGGGTGACTTTGAAGTCGCTACCGTCGACAAGGCCGAGCGCGGGACGCGTATCGTGCTGCACCTGAAATCCGGCGAAGAAGAGTTCGCCGATGGCTGGCGCCTGCGCAACATCGTCAAGAAATACTCCGACCACATCGCTCTGCCGATCGAGCTGCCGAAAGAATTCCATGGCGAAGAAAAGGACAAGCCGGCCGAGACCGAGTGGGAGACCGTCAACCGTGCCAGCGCCTTGTGGACGCGTCCGCGCAGCGAGGTCAAGGACGAGGAGTACCAGGAGTTCTACAAACATGTCGCCCATGACTTCGAGAACCCGCTGAGCTGGAGCCACAACAAGGTCGAGGGCAAGCTGGAATACACCTCGTTGCTCTATGTGCCGGGCAAGGCGCCGTTCGACCTGTACCAGCGCGAAGCACCCAAGGGCCTGAAGCTCTATGTGCAGCGCGTCTTCATCATGGATCAGGCTGATGAATTCCTGCCTCTGTACCTGCGCTTTATCAAGGGTGTGGTGGACTCCAACGACCTCTCGCTGAACGTCTCCCGTGAAATCCTGCAAAAAGATCCGGTGATCGACTCGATGAAGTCGGCGTTGACCAAGCGTGTGCTGGACATGCTGGAGAAACTGGCCAAGGACAAGCCGGACGACTACAAGGCGTTCTGGAAATCCTTTGGCCAGGTGCTCAAGGAAGGCCCGGCGGAAGACTTTGCCAACAAGGAAAAGGTTGCCGGCCTGTTGCGCTTTGCTTCGACCAGTGATGAATCCGGCGAGCAGTCGGTGTCTCTGGCCGACTATCTGGGCCGCGTCAAGGAAGGGCAGGACAAGGTTTACTATCTGACCGGCGAAACCTACGCGCAGATCAAGAACAGCCCGCATCTTGAAGTGTTCCGCAAGAAAGGCATCGAAGTGTTGTTGCTCACCGACCGCATCGACGAGTGGCTGATGAGCTACCTGACCGAATTCGACGGCAAGCAGTTCGTAGACGTGGCACGTGGTGATCTTGATCTGGGCAAGCTGGACTCGGAAGAGGACAAAAAGGCTCAGGAAGATGTGGCCAAGGCCAAGGAAGGACTGATCGAGCGTCTCAAAGGTGCGCTGGGTGAGCAGGTTGCCGAGGTTCGTGTGTCGCACCGTCTGACCGATTCGCCGGCGATCCTGGCCATTGGCGAGCAGGACCTTGGTTTGCAGATGCGCCAGATTCTCGAAGCCAGCGGGCAGAAGGTGCCGGAGTCGAAGCCGATCTTCGAGTTCAACCCCGCGCATCCGCTGATCGAGAAACTGGATGCCGAGCCGGACGAAGAGCGCTTCGCCGACCTGTCGCACATCCTCTTCGACCAGGCCGCACTGGCCGCCGGCGACAGCTTGAAAGATCCGGCCAGCTATGTCCGGCGTCTGAACAAGCTGCTGGTCGAGCTGTCAGCCTGAGGTATGACGCACGCTGAATAAACAAGGGCCCGTTATCGGGCCCTTGTTTATTCAGTGATGTTATAAATTGATGCTGTTCAGGCAGGGTCTCAGTGCGGGCGATTCCCTGGAAGATGATTTTTGATGTAACTGCCGATCGAGTGGGCTGCATGACGGGCCTCAATGAGCATATCGGCAACGTGCAGGTCGAAATCGACCCAGGGCAGCAGGTTGGCAGGTATTTCTTGAGAGAGCTTGGTTTCTATCAGCCACAGCATGTGACTGTGGGTCTCATGGTCATATTTGGGATGCTCGTCGCTGCCGAGCAGTTCTAGCGCAGCTTTGCGTGCCTGCTGCCAGAGTTCGTGGACCGTTTCATCGGTAAGACCGGAGCTTGTTGCCAGAAAATGCAGTTCTTTGGGGGCGTACATAGTGCTGTCCTCGCCAAATCGGGTTTGGTTAAGACTGACTACTGCGGATAAATCAGCCGTATTGGTACATTTGATTGCTTGGACTCATCAGGTTGTCTGAATAACCCCTGAGGAGTGTGTGAAGTAAATCAGCGTAACGAGGTAAATCATTTTCGCTTGATCCGGCCCTACACAGCGCAAATAGCCGATACCTGATGAAAGTTTTTGGCGGTGCCGGGAAGATCAATTGCAAACGAGATACCAGGGTTGAGTTCAGTTCGTTTTTGCTGCCATATCACCTGCCTTAAGCGGCTGGAGTAGTGAGCCTGCTATAGAATCAGCCTAGTATATTCAGGCAGGTTCATCTGGAAAAATTCAGGGATGCTTTAGCCTGATTTGGAATTAATCGAACTGATTGAGTTCGGACAGATGCCAGCCGGATAGCTGACATGCCCTTATAATGGACGCTTACTCAATAAGTCCTGCCTATCATGCTGCCACCTGAAATCGAAGCCTTCCTGCTTTGCCCAACCCCCCAGTCATGGATCGAACAAGCTGTACAACAGCAAGATGTGCTGTTGATCGATCACGCCAATTGCGAGAAGAAGGCCGCTTCTACCGCGTTGAACCTGATGTTCCGCTACATCGAGCGGCCTGACCTGCAGCACAAGCTGTCCCGTCTGGCGCGTGAAGAACTGCGACACTTCGAGCAGGTGGCGGCAATCATGAAGAAGCGCGGCATTGCTTACCGGCCGGTAAGCGCATCCCTCTACGCGGGGCGCTTGCGTGCGCATGTGCGTACCAGTGAGCCAGGTAAGTTGATCGATACGCTGATAGTAGGAGCCTTTATCGAGGCACGTTCCTGTGAGCGTTTTTACCGGCTTGCGCCCCATCTGGATGAAGTGTTGGCCAAGTTCTATCGATCGTTGCTCAAATCCGAATCACGCCATTATCAGGATTATCTGGCGATGGCCGAGAGGTACGCCGGGACATCGATTGCTGAAAGGGTTGAGTTTTTCGCCGAACTAGAACGCGAGGCGATTCTGACGCCTGACAGCGAACTGCGTTTTCATAGCGGTGCTGCGGCCTGAGATCAGGCAATTTCAGGTGTTGATCGGGAAGGGTGCCTGCACGAAATTGCTGCCATCCACCTGCAAGGCCCAACCCTGCTTGTCCCAGTCACCAAGGACAATGCGTCGGGCGGGCTTGCCGTTTGCCTCGAGCTGATGCACAGCGGGGCGATGGGTATGCCCGTGAATCAGCGTCTGTACGCCGTACTTTTGCATGATTCGCGGGATTTCTTCGGGGGTGACGTCGATGATGTCGGCGGCTTTCATCGCCGTTCTTTCCAGACTCTCGTTGCGCAGTTTGCGCGCCAGTGCCTGACGCTTTGACAGCGGCATGAGGTGACGCAGGATAAACAGACCCAGCGGGCTGCGAATACGCGCGCGTTTGCGCAAGTACTGCACATCACGGGTACACAGGGTATCGCCGTGCATCAGCAGCACAGTCTCGCCGCCCAGCTCTATCAGGCTCGGGTCGGGCAGAAAGGTGCAGCCGGCCTTGCGACAGAAGCTCTTGCCGATCATGAAGTCGCGGTTGCCGTGCATCAGGTAGATGCGCGTGCCGCTGTCGGCGAGATCGTGCAGGGCTTTGGCAATCGCATCGTGATAGGGCGTCATGCCATCGTCGCCGATCCACACTTCAAAGAAGTCGCCGAGGATGTACAACGCCTCGGCGCCGCGGGCACGGTGCTGCAGGAAGTCAAAGAAGGCCCGGGTCACATCCGGACGCTCTTCCTGCAGGTGCAGATCAGAAATCAGCAGAACGCTCATCGGCTTACTCGACGATCTCGGCCTTTTCGATGATCACATCTTCTTGCGGTACATCCTGATGGCCGCCACTCGAACCCGTGGCTACGCCTTTGATTTTTTCTACCACATCCATGCCGTCAGTCACCTGACCGAACACGGCGTAGCCCCAGCCCTGCGGGGTTGGCGAGCTGTGGTCGAGGAAGTCGTTGTCCTTGACGTTGATGAAGAACTGCGCGGTCGCGGAGTGCGGGTCATTGGTGCGCGCCATGGCAACGGTACCGACTTTGTTGGAAAGCGCTTTGCTGGCCTCGTTCTTGATCGGGCTGCCAACGCTTTTCTGCTTCATGCCGGGCTCGAACCCGCCACCCTGGATCATGAAGTTGCTGATCACACGGTGGAAAATCGTGCCGTCGTAGTGGCCTTTCTTCACGTACTCCTTGAAGTTGGCTGCCGTTTGCGGGGCCTGCTCTTCGAACAATTCAAGGGTAATCACGCCGTGGTTGGTATGTAGTTTGATCATGAAAAATCGCTCTTTGATGGCTGAAGGCGTCCGGATGGCCTGCTGATCGACGAAAAAGGCCATGAATCAGCAAAGGCAGCCGCATTGCGACTGACAGGGCTTGGACGGGTTCGCTATCATAAGCGCTTTGTTTTGGTCGGCCTACCCTGAGCCGGCTGTCATTAAAGCCAAAGGTCATCATGAGCACGCCTGAAACGCCTGTTGTTGCAAACTTCCTTCGCCCTATCGTGCAGTCCGATCTGGACAGTGGCAAACACACGAAGATCGTCACGCGCTTTCCGCCCGAACCCAATGGTTATCTGCATATCGGCCATGCCAAGGCGATTTGTCTGAACTTTGGCCTGGCCAAAGAATTTGCTGGCGAGTGCAATCTGCGTTTCGATGACACCAATCCGGCCAAGGAGGATCAGGAATACATCGATGCGATCAAGGCCGATGTGCAGTGGCTGGGCTTCCAGTGGGCGGGGCAGGAGCGCTACGCGTCCAGTTATTTTGACCAGCTGCATGACCGGGCGGTTTGCCTGATCCACTCTGGCGATGCCTATGTCTGCGATCTGTCACCTGAGCAGGCCCGCGAGTACCGTGGCAATCTGACCGAGCCGGGTCGCAACAGCCCTGGCCGCGAGCGCAGTGTCGAGGAAAATCTGGATCTGTTCGCGCGGATGAAAGCCGGTGAGTTCGCTGATGGTGCGCTGTCCCTGCGTGCGCGGATCGACATGGCCGCACCGAACATGAATCTGCGTGACCCGGTGCTCTATCGCATTCGTCACGCCCATCACCACCAGACCGGCGACAAGTGGTGCATTTACCCCAGCTATGACTTCACCCACGGCCAGTCGGACGCCATCGAGGGCATCACCCATTCCATCTGTACGCTGGAGTTCGAAGACCATCGACCATTGTACGAATGGTTCCTCGGCAGGTTGCCGGTGCCGGCGCAACCAAGGCAGTACGAGTTTGCCCGGCTCAATCTGAACTACACGGTGACCAGCAAGCGCAAACTCAAGCAGTTGGTAGATGAAAAGCATGTTGCCGGCTGGGATGACCCGCGCATGTCGACGCTGGTCGGCTTCCGCCGCCGTGGTTACACGCCCGGTTCGATCCGTAATTTCTGCGACATGATCGGCGTCAACCGTGCTGGTGGCCTGGTGGATATCGGCATGCTCGAGTTCAGCATCCGCGAAGACCTGGATGCCAACGCACCGCGCGCCATGTGTGTGTTGCGGCCAATAAAGGTGGTGATTACCAACTATCCGGAAGGGCAGGTGGAGAATCTGCAGTTGCCGCGCCATCCGAAAGAAGACATGGGTGTGCGGGAGCTGCCGTTTGGCCGCGAAATCTACATCGATGCCGGTGACTACGAAGAAAATCCGCCCAAGGGCTACAAGCGCCTGGAGCCGGGCAGCGAAGTACGTCTGCGTGGCAGTTATGTGATCCGCGCCGACGAAGCGATCAAGGATGCTGACGGCAACGTGGTCGAATTGCGCTGCTCCTACGATCCGCTGACTCTTGGCAAGAACCCCGAGGGGCGCAAGGTCAAAGGCGTTATCCACTGGGTGCCAGCCGCCGAGAGCGTAGAGTGCGAAGTGCGCCTCTACGACCGTCTGTTCCGCTCGCCAAGCCCGGAAAAGGCTGAAGACGAAGGCAGCTTCCTCGACAACATCAACCCGCAGTCACTGGAGGTGCTCAAAGGCTGCCGCGCAGAGCCGTCTCTGGCCAGCGCGCAACCTGAAGAGCGCTTCCAGTTCGAGCGCGAAGGCTACTTCTGTGTCGATCTGAAAGACAGCCAGCCCGGTGCGCCGGTATTCAACCGTACGGTGACGCTGCGGGACTCCTGGGGACAGTAATGACGCTTTCGATCTACAGCACACTGAGTAAAACCAAAGATACCTTCAAGCCGCTGGTGGGTAATCAGGTCCGCATGTATGTGTGTGGCATGACGGTCTACGACTACTGCCATATCGGTCATGCGCGGGTGATGGTGGCGTTCGACGTGATATCCCGCTGGTTGCGCAAGAGCGGTTACGAGTTGATCTACGTGCGCAACATCACCGACATCGATGACAAGATCATCCGTCGCGCCCAGGAAAATGGCGAGTCGTTCGAGGTGCTGACACAGCGCATGATCAATGCCATGCACGAAGATGAAGCGCGCTTGAGCGTTCTGCGTCCGGATATTGAGCCGCGAGCTACTGAGCACGTGCCAGGCATGCATACGATGATCCAGACCCTGGTGGACAAGGGTTATGCCTATGCGCCGGGCAATGGCGACGTGTATTACCGTGTGGGCAAGTTCGCCGGTTACGGCAAGCTCTCGCGGAAGAAGATCGAAGACCTGCAGTCAGGCGCTCGTATCGAGGTTGATGAGTCCAAGGACGATCCGCTGGATTTCGTGCTGTGGAAAGGCGTCAAACCTGGCGAGCCGAGCTGGCAGTCACCCTGGGGCGCAGGGCGGCCAGGCTGGCACATTGAATGTTCGGTGATGTCCAATTGCTGCCTGGGCGAGACCTTTGATATTCATGGTGGCGGTCCGGATCTGGTATTCCCGCACCATGAAAACGAGATCGCCCAGAGCGAAGCGGCCAACGGCAAGCCTTATGCCATGACCTGGATGCATGCGGGTGCGGTGCGGGTGGATGGCGAGAAGATGTCGAAATCCCTGGGTAACTTCTTCACCATTCGCGAGGTGCTGGAAAAGTACCATCCTGAGGTTGTGCGTTACCTGCTGGTGTCCAGCCATTACCGCAGCCCGATCAATTACTCCGAAGACAGTCTCAAGGAAGCCAAAGGTGCCCTTGAGCGTTTCTACAATGCTTTCAAAGGCCTGCCGGATGCCCCGGCAATTGGCGGTGAAGCCTTTGTCGAGCGCTTCAGTGTCGCCATGGATGACGACTTCAATACACCGGAAGCCTGTGCAGTACTGTTCGAAATGGTGCGCGAGGTAAATCGCCTGCGTGAAACTGATCTGCAGGCTGCTGCGGGCCTGGCAGCACAATTGCGCGAGCAGGCGCAGATACTGGGTATTTTGCAATTGCAGCCCGATGAGTTTCTCAAGGCAGGGGCTTCAGCCCGGGTTGATGCAGCCTGGGTAGAAGAGCTGATCGTGCAACGGCTTGCCGCGCGCACTGAAAAGAACTGGGCCGAGTCCGATCGTGTTCGTGATCAGTTATTGGCAATGGGCGTGGTGCTGGAAGATGGCAAGGGCGGCACTACCTGGCGTCTGGCCGACTGACCCACGATAGAGGGCGCGGGTAATTACCGCGCCTGATTTTCAGCTATGCAGCTTTTCTGCTGCCTCAAGCGTGTTTTCCAGCAGGCAGGCACGGGTCATCGGGCCAACACCGCCAGGTACCGGGGTAATCCAGCCGGCACGCTTAAGCGCGGTTTCATAAACCACATCGCCAATCAATTTGCCGTCTGCCTGACGGTTGATGCCGACGTCAATCACGATAGCGCCGGGCTTGATCCATTCGCCCTTGACCAGCCCGGGCTTGCCGGCAGCCACCACCACGATGTCGGCCATTGCCACGAAGCTTGCAAGATCGCGGGTGAAGCGGTGGGTAACGGTTACGGTGCTGCCGGCCAGCATCAACTCCATGGCCATCGGCCGGCCGACAATATTCGATGCGCCGACGATGACTGCATGCTGGCCGTGCAGGTCGATGCCGGTGGATTCCAGCAGGGTCATAATGCCTTTGGGCGTACAGGGGCGCAGAAGCGGTATGCGCTGAGCCAGGCGACCAATATTGAATGGATGAAAACCATCCACATCCTTATCCGGGCGAATGCGCTCAAGCAGACTGGATGCCTGCAAATGGGCTGGCAGGGGTAACTGCAGCAGGATCCCGTCTATATTCGGATCAATATTGAGTTGGTCGATCAGCTGCTCGAGTTCGCTTTGTTGCGTTTTTGCGGGCAAGTCATAGGCTTCTGAGATGAAGCCAACTTCCTCACAGTCTTTGCGCTTGTGCGCGACATAGATCTGTGAGGCGGGGTCTGTTCCGACAAGAATCACTGCCAGGCCGGGAGTGCGCAGCCCTTTTTGCTGACGTTCAGCGACACGTAGGGCTATCTGCTGGCGCAGTTGGGCAGCAATTGCTTTGCCATTAATCAGTTTTGCACTCATCGCGATTTACAAACCATCTTCAGCTTTAATTGAGGGGGGCATATTCTGGCATGCAGGGCCTGCGGGACAAAAGCACTCACGCGCCTGATTCATGTAAGCCCTTTATCTGTCTGATTTTTTTGATTTTCCGTTGACTTGGGTTGAGTCGTCTCTGTAAGATTCGCCCGCTTGTCGAGCACAGCAATTGCTGGGTGCGAAGGCACTGCGAACCGTTTGGTTCTGCTGCAGCCAAGGCTTGGAACTGCATCGATGATGCAGGTTGATAAGTGCCCGTAGCTCAGCTGGATAGAGCATCCGCCTTCTAAGCGGATGGTCGCAGGTTCGAGTCCTGCCGGGTGCGCCATTTGGCGGTTCTGGTTTAAGTGTTAGATATGGTGGGCGTAGCTCAGTTGGTAGAGCACAGGATTGTGACTCCTGTTGTCGTGGGTTCGATCCCCATCGTCCACCCCATATTTAAGAAACGCCAGACTTTGGGTCTGGCGTTTCTGTTTTAAGTGTTTTGCGGACGTGGTGGAATTGGTAGACACACTGGATTTAGGTTCCAGCGGCGCAAGCTGTGAGAGTTCGAGTCTCTCCGTCCGCACCATCTATTTATCTCTTCTGTTCATGCAGACTTATCCTGCCGAGTGACTTCTGTCATTTGAGCTACTAGAATGCATGCCCTTGATTCTGGGGCCGGTTCTGCGGCCATGTCTGTGCAACGAGGAATATCCATGCAAGTTTCTGTTGAAAACACCTCAACTCTTGAGCGCCGCATGACGATTGGCGTGCCTGCCGAGCGTATCGAGAGCGAAATCGATAAGCGTCTGCAGCAGACAGCCCGCCGCGCCAAGGTTTCCGGCTTCCGTCCTGGCAAAGTGCCGATGAGCGTCATTCGCCAGCGTTACGAGGGTTCCGCTCGTCAGGAAGCTCTGGGTGATTTGATCCAGGCCACCTTTTATGAAGCCGTTATGCAAGAGAAGCTCAATCCGGTGGGTTCGCCTGCGGTTGAGCCAAAAGTTTTCGAAAAAGGCAAAGATCTCGAGTACGTAGCAACGTTCGAAGTATTCCCCGAGTTCAAGGTTGCCGATTTTGACAGCATCGAAGTCGAGCGCCTTCAAGCGGAAGTTTCGGATGCCGATCTGGACAACATGCTGGAAATTCTGCGCAAGCAAAACACGCGCTTTGAATCAGCAGACCGCGCCGCTGCTAAAGATGATCAGCTGAATATCGACTTTGTCGGCAAGGTTGACGGCGAGGTTTTTGCCGGTGGTTCAGCCAAGGGCACTCTTTTGGTACTGGGTTCGGGCCGGATGATTCCGGGCTTTGAAGATGCCCTCATGGGTGTAACCAAAGGTGAGGAGCGGGTAATCACCCCGACTTTCCCTGCTGACTACCAGAACCTGGATCTTGCAGGCAAGACTGCAGAGTTCACCGTGTTGGTTAACAGCGTTGAGGCGCCGACCCTGCCTGAGTTGAACGGGGAGTTCTTTGCCTTGTTCGGTGTGAAGGAGGGTGGTCTTGATGATTTCCGTGCTGAAGTGCGCAAGAACATGCAGCGTGAACTGAGCCAGGCGGTCAAGTCCAAGATCAAGAACCAGGTCATGGACGGCTTGCTGTCTACCAACCCGATTGAAGTTCCAAAATCGCTGGTCACAAGCGAGATCGGTCGTCTTCGCGTACAGGCAGTCCAGCAGTTTGGTGGCAACATCAATCCTGAGCAGTTGCCGGCCGAGATGTTTGAAGAGCAGGCCAAGCGCCGTGTTGTTCTGGGTCTGGTGGTTTCTGAAGTGGTCAAGCAGAACGACCTCAAGCCCGATGACGCCAAAGTTCGCAGCATGATCGAAGAGATGGCTTCGGCCTATCAGGAACCTGAACAAGTGGTGGCTTGGTACTACAAAAACGACCAGCAAATGAACGAGGTTCGTTCGGTTGTGCTGGAAGAGCAAGTTGTAGATACTGTTCTGCAGAAGGCCAAAGTGACTGACAAGACAGTCTCCTACGAAGAAGCTATCAAACCCGCCGAGGCACCAAAGGCGGAGTGATCAGGCTTTAAACAGGAAGTACACCATAAGCCAGCGCATTGCTGGCTTATGTGTCTTTGAGCCATGACTAATTTAATTTTGGAGTGATCGCAGGCTATGTCGCGTATTACCTTGCCCCATCAAACGACTGATATTCAGGCTGCAGGCGGCCTGGTCCCAATGGTTGTCGAGCAGTCAGCCCGTGGCGAGCGTGCTTACGATATCTATTCGCGCCTGTTAAAGGAGCGGGTGATCTTCCTGGTAGGTCCGGTTGAGGATTACATGGCCAACCTGGTGGTTGCCCAGCTGCTGTTCCTCGAAGCAGAAAATCCGGACAAGGATATTCATCTCTATATCAACTCGCCTGGTGGCTCTGTCACGGCAGGTATGTCGATCTACGACACCATGCAATTCATCAAACCCGATGTTTCGACCATCTGTATCGGTCAGGCTTGCAGTATGGGTGCTTTGCTGCTGGTTGGCGGGGCTGCCGGTAAGCGTTACTGCCTGCCGCATTCGCGCATGATGATCCACCAGCCGCTGGGCGGGTTCCAGGGGCAGGCATCGGATTTTGAAATTCATGCCAAGGAAATTCTGACCATTCGTGACCGCTTGAACCGCATCATGGCGGAACACACAGGTCAGCCGCTGGAAGTTATTGCGCGCGATACTGATCGCGATAACTTCATGAGCGCTGATGAGGCTGTCAATTATGGCCTTATCGACAAAGTCATCAGCAAACGTGAAATGGCAGGCTGAAGAAATTTGTCTGAAGTGTGACCGCAGGCTACAAGGTCGCCTTTCAGGCTTGAAAATGCCTGCATTTAGCTCCATCTTTGTGATGAGCTCATATCGGATTGGATTGAACGAATGACGGACATCCGTAACGGCGAAGATAACGGCAAGCTTTTGTATTGCTCCTTCTGTGGCAAGAGCCAGCATGAAGTGCGCAAACTGATTGCCGGACCTTCGGTCTTTATTTGCGACGAATGTGTTGATCTGTGTAATGACATCATCCGTGAGGAGGTGCAGGAAGCGCAGGCAGAAAGCAGCGCGACCAAACTACCTGCTCCGAAAGAGATCAGCGGTATTCTCGATCAGTATGTGATTGGCCAGGAACGGGCCAAGAAGGTTCTTGCGGTGGCTGTTTACAATCACTACAAGCGCCTGAATCAGCGCGACAAGAAAGATGATGTCGAGCTGGGCAAAAGCAATATCCTGCTTATAGGACCAACCGGTTCGGGCAAGACGTTGCTGGCAGAGACCCTTGCACGCTTGCTGAATGTGCCGTTCACCATCGCCGATGCAACGACCTTGACCGAAGCTGGTTATGTTGGCGAGGACGTGGAAAATATCATTCAAAAGCTCTTGCAGAAGTGCGATTACGATGTTGAAAAGGCCCAGATGGGTATTGTCTACATCGATGAGATCGACAAGATCTCGCGCAAATCTGACAACCCCTCGATCACCCGTGACGTTTCCGGTGAGGGCGTCCAGCAGGCACTGCTCAAACTGATTGAAGGCACAGTTGCATCGGTACCACCACAAGGTGGGCGCAAGCACCCGCAGCAGGAATTCCTGCAGGTTGATACACGCAATATCCTGTTCATCTGTGGTGGTGCATTTTCCGGGCTGGAAAAGGTCATACATGGTCGCTCCACGAAGGGCGGAATCGGCTTCAGTGCCGAAGTGCGCAGCCCGGATCTGGGCAAGAAGGTTGGTGAAACCTTGCGTGACATCGAGCCGGATGATCTGGTCAAGTTTGGCCTGATTCCGGAATTTGTCGGTCGTTTACCGGTAATTGCCACGCTGGATGAGCTGGACGAAGCTGCCTTGATGCAGATTTTGATCGAGCCCAAGAATGCGCTGACCAAGCAGTACACACGTCTGTTCGAGATGGAAGGAGTCGGGCTTGAGTTTCGCGCTGATGCGCTCAAGGCCATTGCCCACAAGGCACTAGAGCGCAAGACAGGTGCACGTGGTTTGCGTTCGATTCTAGAAGCCGTTTTGCTCGACACCATGTACGAGATCCCTTCCCAGGAGGAGGTCAGCAAGGTAGTGGTGGACGAAAATGTGATTCTGGGGAACTCAAAGCCCTTGTTGATCTATGAGAATCCCGAAAAGCCGGCAAAGGCATCGACCGAAGCTTGATGTAACAAAGGGGCCAGAAGGCCCCTTTGCTTTTATGGCGTTTTAACTTGTTTTTTGTTTGTCCGAACCCCATCTTGAAAACAGCGCTAATTTGCAAAATCTGAATATGGCGATCAAGCCATCGCGGGGTTAAGTCATGAAAACAATCGTTGAACTTCCATTGCTACCGTTGCGTGACGTAGTGGTTTTCCCGCACATGGTCATTCCCCTGTTTGTTGGACGTGAAAAGTCCATCGAGGCTCTTGAAGCTGCCATGAAAGGGGATAAGCAGATACTGCTGGTTGCGCAAAAGAACTCGGCGGATGACGATCCTGCAGAGGATGCCCTGTATCGCATGGGTACAGTGGCAACTGTGCTGCAGATGCTTAAGCTGCCTGATGGAACAGTAAAGGTGCTGGTCGAGGGTGAGCAGCGTGGGGTTATTCAGCGCTTCACCGAGGTTGATGGTCATTGCCGTGCCGAAATCGAGCTGATTGAAGATCAGGAGTCCACTACCCGGGATTCCGAGGTGTTTAACCGTACCTTGATGGGCCAGTTCGAGCAGTATGTGCAGTTGAGCAAGAAGGTCCCTGCCGAGGTGCTGGCTTCGCTTGGCGGCATTGATGAGCCTTCCCGTCTGGTGGATACCATGGCGGCGCATATGGTGCTCAAAATCGAGCAGAAGCAGGCCGTGCTGGAGATTGTCGAGCTTGCCCCGAGGGTCGAGCACGTCTTGGCCTTGCTGGACGCGGAGCTCGACCTGCTACAGGTCGAGAAGCGCATTCGTGGCCGGGTCAAGAAGCAGATGGAAAAGAGCCAGCGCGAGTACTACCTGAATGAGCAGATGAAGGCTATTCAGAAAGAGCTTGGCGATATCGAGGAGGGTCATAACGAGCTGGATGATCTTAAGAAGCGCATCGACAATGCAGGCCTGAGCAAAGAGGCTTTGGCCAAAGCCAGTGTAGAGCTGAACAAGCTCAAGCAGATGTCACCGATGTCGGCTGAAGCCACTGTTGTGCGCTCCTATATCGACTGGTTGGTGAACGTGCCGTGGACAGCTGCCAGCAAGGTTCGCCTCGACCTGGCCAGGGCTGAGGATATTCTCGATGCTGATCATTACGGGTTGGAAGAGGTAAAGGACCGAATTCTTGAGTTCCTTGCAGTGCAGAAGCGTGTAAAGAAGCTCAAGGGCCCAGTGCTTTGTCTGGTAGGCCCGCCCGGTGTCGGCAAGACCTCACTTGCGGAATCGATTGCCCGAGCAACCAATCGCAAGTTTGTACGCATGGCTTTGGGTGGCGTCAGGGATGAGGCGGAGATCAGGGGGCATCGCAGAACCTATATCGGTTCGATGCCGGGGCGTCTGATTCAAAAGCTGAGCAAGGTCGGGGTGCGCAATCCTTTGTTCCTGCTCGATGAAATCGACAAGATGGGTAATGACATGCGCGGCGATCCCGCGTCTGCGCTACTTGAGGTGCTTGATCCGGAGCAGAATCATAATTTCAACGATCACTACCTTGAGGTTGATTATGATCTCTCCGACGTGATGTTCCTGTGCACTGCCAACTCGATGGACATTCCGGCGCCATTGCTGGATCGGATGGAGATCATCCGCCTGCCAGGCTATACCGAGGACGAGAAGGTCAATATCGCCATCAAGTACCTGGTTCCCAAGCAGACCCAGGCCAATGGCGTGAAGAAGGGCGAGCTGGTCTTTGATGATGACTCGATTCGCGACATCATCCGCTATTACACCCGTGAAGCCGGGGTGCGTGGTCTGGAGCGCCAGATAGCCAAGGTGTGCCGTAAGGCGGTCAAGGAAAATGCCCGTGTGAAGCGCTTCCAGGTGCGGGTAAGTTGTGACTTGCTTGAGCATTATCTGGGCGTACGCAAGTTCCGCTATGGGCTGGCAGAGCAGCAGGATCAGATCGGTCAGGTTACCGGTCTGGCGTGGACGCAGGTGGGTGGAGAACTGCTTACCATCGAGGCTGCGGTGGTGCCGGGTAAGGGGCAGCTGATCAAGACCGGCTCGCTCGGTGATGTCATGCTCGAGTCCATCACTGCGGCGCAGACTGTCGTCAGAAGCAGGGCGAAAAGTCTGGGTATCGCCGCTGATTTCCATGAAAAACAGGATATTCACATTCACATGCCAGAAGGCGCCACGCCCAAGGATGGCCCAAGTGCAGGTGTGGGCATGTGTACGGCACTTGTTTCTGCCCTGACACAGATTCCTGTGCGCGCGGATGTTGCTATGACGGGTGAAATTACCCTGCGTGGACAGGTGCTGGCGATTGGTGGTTTGAAGGAGAAACTACTGGCCGCACATAGGGGCGGAATCAAGACGGTTATCATTCCGGAGGAGAATGTGCGTGATTTGAAGGAAATTCCTGAGAATATTAAGCAAGACCTGCAGATTAAGGCGGTCAAATGGATTGACGAAGTCCTGCAAATTGCGTTGCAATACATGCCTGAGCCTTTGTCCGGTTCTGCTGCTGAAATACCAGCAAAGGATGAAAAGCGTGAGACTGACGCAAAGGACAGAATCAGCACCCATTAGAGAGTGTGTCGTCCTTGACACAATTTTGCTTGGCTTGTTATAAAACGGCACTAGCCGGCTTGGAGCCACTCTCACCGGATTTCTGCTTTACCACCAACACTAAGAATACAACTGAAAATAAGGGGACTTAGAGTGAACAAGTCGGAACTGATTGATGCAATTGCCGCTTCTGCCGATATTCCAAAAGCTGCCGCTGGCCGTGCTTTGGATGCAGTTATCGAATCCGTAACCGGTGCTCTCAAGGCTGGTGATTCGGTAGTACTGGTTGGCTTTGGTACTTTCTCTGTGAAAGATCGCGCCGCACGTACTGGTCGCAATCCTCAAACTGGTAAGGCCATCAGCATTGCTGCTGCCAAGATTCCAGGCTTCAAAGCTGGTAAGGCTCTGAAGGACGCTGTTAACTAAGCGTCTTTTGATCATTGCCAATCAGTCCGGATTTAGTTCGGGCTGATTGTGGAGCGGTAGCAAGCCCGGCGATCCCGGTGTTACACAACAAGGTTTATCGACCTGTACGTTCCGCAAGTCACGAGAAGGCGCATCCCCGGATGCGCCTTTCTTCTTTCTGACCTTACCCGCTGCTGCACGGCTGTCGAATGCGCACAGCCATTTCTGGGGGACGCATGCTGCAAAATATCAGGGATAACTCCCAAGGCTGGATATCCAAAACTATCATCGGAATGATGGTTGTTTTGATGGCTCTGTTTGGTGTCGATCAGATCTTCCAATCGGCCAGCAATGCTCAAGATGCTGCTGAAGTGAATGGAGAGGCCATCAGTCTCAATGAGTTGGCGAAGGCCGCTGATTTGCAGCGCCGCCGCTTGCAGCAGCAGTTGGGCAGCAACTTTGATGAGTCGTTGATTGATGAGAAACTATTGCGTGACGCTGCCCTGAAGGGGCTCATCGATCGCCAGTTACTTCTGCAAGGTACAGTTTCCGCAGACTTTTCCCTTTCCGATGCGGCAATTGATCAGGTGATGTTGCAAGAGCCGCAATTCCAGGTGGACGGCAAATTCAACTCTGACCGCTTTGACATGGTCATCCGACAAATGGGTTACACCCGTCAGCAGTTCCGGCAGATGATGCGTGAAGAAATGCTGATCGTGCAATTGCGTGCCGGTATAGCTGCAAGCAGTTTTGTTACCGATACTGAAATCAGCAATTTCGCCCGGCTGGAAAAACAGACTCGTGATTTCGCCACCCTGACTCTGAAGGCTACGACTCAGGACATTGACGTCACGGATGCGGATATAAAGGCGTTCTATGACCAGAATGCTAGCGCGTTTTTAAGCCCTGAGCAGGTTCAACTTGAGTATGTTGAACTGAACAAGGCTGGCTTTTTTGAGCAGGTAGAAGTCACGGACGATGAACTGCAGAGCCAGTACCAGAAGGAAATTTCTGGCTTGGCAGAGCAGCGCAATGCTGCGCACATTCTGGTTGAAGTGAATGATCAGGCCAGCGATGAGCAGGCGAAGCAAAAAATCACCGAAATTGCCCAGCAACTCAACGCGGGTGAAGATTTTGCTGTATTGGCCAAGGAGTTCTCAGCGGATCCTGGTTCTGCCAGCAGTGGCGGCGACTTGGGGTATGCCGGTCCTGGGGTGTACGACCCAGCCTTTGAGCAGGCACTGTATGCGCTCAAGCAGGGCGAAGTTTCTGCTCCGGTGCGGAGCGTTTACGGTTGGCATCTGATCAAGTTGCTGGGTGTGCAGGGAGCTGATGTGCCTGCCTTTGACAGCCTCAAGGAGAAAATGACCAAAGACCTCAAGACAGAAAAGGTCGAGCAGCGCTTTGTTGAGGCAAGCAAGGAGTTGGAGGATTCATCCTTCGAGTCAGCCGACCTGACCCAGCCTGCGCAAGAGCAAGGCCTTGAGATCCAGCTGAGCGAGTTCTTTGGCCGTGAAGGTGGCAAAGAAGGCATATTGTCCAATCGACAGGTTCTGCAGGCGGCGTTCAGTGAGGACCTGCTGGATAATGCAATGAATAGCCAGTTGATCGAGCTGGATCCGAACACAGTGGTTGTGGTGCGGATAAAGGCGCACAACAAACCTGAGCAGTTGCCACTGGAAACTGTCTCTGAAGCTATCCGTGAGGAGTTGCTGATTCAGCGCGCAGCCGCTGCTACCAAGGAGAAGGGCGAGCAGCTTCTGGTTGCCCTGAGCGAGGGCAAGACGCTGGCTGACGACAACCTGAAGGATCAAACATGGGCCGTAGTCGAGGCCGCATCGCGTAATCAGGAAGGAGTAGCCCCTGAAGTACTGCAGGAGTTGTTTCGGATGCCAAGACCGAGTGCTGCGGCTAAGCCGAGCTTCGAAGGCATTGCTACCCGCAATGGTGACTACATCCTGATCCGTCTGAATGGTGTCAACGAGCCGCAGGCTGCTGTAGCAAGCGTAGAGGCAGAGGAGTATCGCAAGTTCCTTTCATCCCGTCAGGGTGAACAGGACTTTGCGGCCTATCGGCGTCAGTTGCAGGAAAAGGCCGAGATCGAGCGCTTCTGATTACTGACCGCTTCAAAGGTAGGTGACAGCTTTTCCCCGCTAACAAAAACGCCCCGACATGTCGGGGCGTTTTTTTTGGATCATTAATACTCAGTCTTCGATGGCTCCCATCGCGGTAGTGTTGAAACCGCCATCGACGTAGAGGATCTCGCCACTGATACCGGATGCCAGATCGGAGCAAAGGAAGGCACCAGCGTTACCGACTTCCTCAATGGTTACATTTCGGCGCATCGGTGTCTGCTTCTCATTGGCAGCCAGCATCTTGCGGAAACTCTTGATACCCGATGCTGCCAGTGTCCTGATCGGACCGGCCGAGATGGCATTCACACGCGTGCCTTCAGGGCCAAGGCTTCCGGCAAGATAGCGTACGCCGGACTCAAGGCTGGCTTTAGCCATGCCCATCACGTTGTAGTTAGGCATGGTGCGTACAGCGCCGAGATAGGAGAGGGTAAGGATGCTGCCGTTACGCCCCTGCATCAGCTCACGACCTGCGCGGGCCAGCGCCACCAGGCTGTAAGCGCTGATGTCGTGGGCGATTCTGAAGCCTTCGCGAGTGGTGACGGCAGTAAAGTCGCCATCCAGCTGGTCGCCCGGAGCGAAACCTACCGAGTGCACGATCACATCAAGGCTGTCCCACTTCTTGGCCAATGCAGCAAAAGCACTGTCGATTTCATCATCGCTGGCCACGTCGCAAGGGAAGCACAGCTCAGGGCTGGAGCCCCAGCCTGCGGCGAAATCTTCGACGCGGCCCTTGAGTTTTTCATTCTGATAGGTGAATGCGAGCTCGGCACCTTCACGGTGCATGGCTGCAGCTATACCTGAAGCAATTGACAGTTTGCTGGCTACGCCAACGATCAGAACACGCTTACCGGTGAGAAAACCCATTGTTATTCTTCCTCTTAGTGCTTAATCGACAGCAATGGACGGTGCCATAAAGGCGGCTTCCAGTAATTGCTGAGTGTAAATATGTTGTGGCGCAGCGAAGATGCTTGGTGCCGGCCCCTGTTCAACTACTTGCCCGTGCTTGATCACCATCAATTGATGGCTCAGCGCCCTGACTACCGCCAGATCATGGCTGATGAACAGGTAGGTCAGGTTGTACTTTTCCTGCAGTGCCCTTAGCAGTTCAACTACTTGCTTCTGTACCGTTCGATCCAGTGCCGAGGTAGGCTCGTCGAGCAGGATCAGCTCGGGCTTAAGTACCAGTGCCCTGGCTATGGCAATCCTTTGTCGCTGCCCTCCGGAAAATTCGTGGGGGTAGCGATGGCGGGTGTGCGGGTCAAGATCCACTTCTATCAATGCATCAATGATCGCCTGTTCCTGCTCCTTTTCGCTGCCCATCCGGTGTATCCGTAATCCTTCACCAACAATTTGTCCTACCGACATGCGCGGACTCAGGCTGCCATAAGGATCCTGAAACACCACCTGCATTTGCCGTCGTAACGGACGCACTTCGTGCTGGCTGATGCCATCAAGCGCCTGACCCTTGAAGCGAATCGAGCCCTGACTGGCAATCAAGCGAAGAATAGCTAAGCCAAGTGTAGACTTGCCTGAGCCGCTTTCGCCGACAATTCCCAGCGTTTGTCCCTGTAGCAGGTTGAAGTCGATGCCATCAACCGCTTTGACATGATCAACCGTGTGCCGCAAAAAACCTTTCTTGATTGGAAACCAGACTTTCAGCGCGTCCACTTTCAGCAATGACTGACCGGGAGTGGTGCGGGCCGGGTCGCCGCTGGGCTCTGCACCGAGTAACTCTCTGGTATAGGGATGCTGCGGGGAGCTGAATAAAGTGGCGCAATCGGCTTCTTCGACGATCCGGCCTTCCTGCATGACACATACCCGCTGGGCAATTCTTCTGACCAGATTCAGGTCGTGGCTGATCAACAGCAACGCCATGCCTAGCTTGGCCTGTAATTCCTTGAGCAGTTCAAGGATTTTCAGCTGTACTGTGACATCCAGTGCCGTAGTCGGCTCGTCAGCAATCAGCAGTTCCGGCTCATTAGCCAGAGCCATGGCAATCATCACGCGCTGCCGTTGACCACCTGACAGCTCGTGGGGGTAAGCTTTGAGCCGTTTGGCCGGCTCAGGGATACCAACCAGGTCGAGCAGCTCCAGCACCCGCTCACGCGCAGCGGCGCCACGCAGTCCCTTGTGCAGCATCAGAATCTCGCTGATCTGTTTTTCGATGCTGTGTAGAGGGTTGAGTGCCGTCATCGGCTCCTGAAAGACCATGGCGATACGGTTACCACGAATGGCACGCAGCTGCTTCTCGGGTAATTGCAGAAGGTTCTGCTGGTCGAAATAGATGCTGCCCGTGGGATGGCTGGCAGTCGGGTAGGGCAGCAAACGCAGGATGGAATGTGCCGTGACCGATTTGCCGGAGCCGCTCTCACCCACCAGGGCGAGGGTTTCGCCGTGGCGGATATCAAAGGACACATTGTGCACGACACGCTGCAGCAGCTTGCCGGTAACAAACTCGACCGACAGGTCGCGTACTTCAATCAGATTTTGCGGATTTTGGGGCGTGCTCATGCTTTGCTCCGCGGATCAAAGGCGTCACGGGCGGCCTCACCGATAAATACCAGCAGGGTCAGCATGATTGCCAGCACGGCAAAGGCGCTGATGCCCAGCCAGGGTGCTTGCAGATTCGATTTGGCTTGTGCCACCAGTTCACCGAGTGAGGGTGAGCCGGGGGGCAGGCCGAAACCAAGGAAGTCCAGTGCCGTCAGCGTACCAATGGCGCCGGTGAGGATGAACGGAACAAAGGTCATGGTCGAAACCATGGCATTCGGCAGGATGTGATGGATCATGATGCCGCCGTTTTCCATACCCAGCGCCCGGGCTGCACGCACGTATTCCAGATTGCGTCCGCGCAGGAATTCGGCGCGCACCACGTCGACCAGACTCATCCAGGAGAACAGCAGCATGATGCCCAGCAGCCACCAGAAGTTTGGCTGTACGAAGCTGGCAAGGATAATCAGCAGATACAGCACCGGCAGACCAGACCAGACCTCCAGAAAGCGCTGGCCGACCAGATCGACCCAGCCACCGTAGAAGCCTTGCAGCGCCCCGGCCAGCACGCCGATCACCGAACTGATCAAGGTCAGACTGAGGGCAAAGAGCACCGAGATACGAAACCCGTAGATGACCCTTGAGAGTACGTCGCGGCCCTGATCATCGGTTCCCAGCCAATTCTCGGCAGAGGGTGGTGCCGGCGCCGGGACTTGCAGGTCGTAATTGATACTGGAGTAACTGAAGGGAATGATTGGCCAGATCATCCAGCCATCTTTCTGCGCAATCAGATCGCGCACATATGGGCTTTTGTAGTTGGCTTGCAGGGGAAACTCACCGCCGAAGGTGGTTTCCGGGTAGCGCTTGAGTACGGGGAAGTACCAGCCCCCCTCGTAGCGCACTACTAGCGGCTTGTCATTGGCGATGAATTCGGCGCCCAAGCTGAAAATAAACAACCCAAGAAACAGCCATAGCGACCACCAGCCACGCTTGTGGGCCTTGAAGCGATCGAAACGGCGCTGATTGATAGGAGTGAGTGGCATGTCAGTTGGCCCTGTTTTCGAAGTCGATGCGCGGGTCGACCAGGGTATAGGTCAGGTCACCGATCAGTTTCAGTACCAGTCCCAGCAGGGTGAACAGAAACAGTGTGCCGAACACTACCGGGTAGTCACGGTTGATTGCGGCCTCGAAACTCAGAAGTCCCAGACCATCAAGGGAGAAAATCACCTCGATCAGCAACGAACCGGTAAAGAAGATACCGATCAGCGCAGAAGGGAATCCGGCGATCACCAGCAGCATGGCATTGCGGAATACATGCCCATACAGCACCCGGTTTTTTGACAACCCTTTAGCGCGAGCGGTGACCACATACTGCTTGTTGATCTCATCCAGAAAGCTGTTTTTGGTCAGCAGGGTCAGCGTTGCGAAGTTGCCAATCACCATCGCTGTCACCGGCAGCGCCAGGTGCCAGAAGTAGTCGAGGACCTGCTCGTACGGAGTCATCTGGTCAAAGTTGTTGGATGTCAGGCCACGCAAGGGAAACCAGTCCCAGTAACTGCCGCCGGCAAACAGCACGATCAGCAGGATGGCAAACAGGAAGGCCGGTATGGCGTAACCGACGATGATGGCCGAGCTGGTCCAGATATCAAAGGCACTCCCATGGCGTACCGCCTTGGCAATGCCCAGAGGAATGGATACCAGATACATGATCAACGTGCTCCACAATCCCAGAGAGATGGACACCGGCATTTTCTCGATAATCAGGTCGGTGACCGAGGCGTCGCGAAAGAAACTCTGACCAAAGTCCAGACGTGCATAGTTTTTCAGCATGATCCAGAAGCGTTCGGCAGGTGGTTTGTCGAAGCCGTACATACGTTCGATTTCGGCGACCAGATCCGGGTCCAGGCCCTGGGCGCCGCGATAATTTGCGCTGCCGGTGGCAACCTCGGCGCCGCCACCGGAAATCCGTCCGGTAGCCCCGCCAGTTGCTGCATCGAACCCCTCGAGCTTGGCAATCATCTGTTCCACCGGGCCGCCGGGAGCAGCCTGGATGATGATGAAGTTGATCAGCAAAATACCGAACAGGGTTGGAATGATCAGCAGCAGACGCCGCAGGATATAGGCCAGCATCTAGTTGTTCCCGGCCTTTTTCGGCGTGGTATCGGACGGTTCGGTCTGGGCCGTGGTGGCCACAGTGCTCCACCAGGTCATCAGGGCGAAGTCGTATAGCGGGGTGACGGTTGGGTGTTCTATGTTGTTCCAGTAGGCCAGGCGCCAAGTTTTGATATGCCAGTTGGGCACCACATAATGACCAGCCAGCAGCACGCGGTCGAGGGCGCGCGCATGGTTGATCAGGCTGTCCCGTGAGTCAGCCTTGATTAGTCCGTCAACCAGTGTATCGATGGCCGGGTCACGCAAGCCGATCAGGTTACGACTGCCGGGATTGTCGGCGCTGGAGGAGTGCCAGTACTCACGCTGTTCGTTGCCCGGCGAGCTGGATTGGCCAAAGCCGCTGACCAGCATGTCGAAGTCACGTGAACGCAGGCGATTGATATATTGCGAAATATCTACCCGGCGTATTTCCAGATCGATACCCAGATCATTCAGGTTGCGTTTGTAGGGCAGCAGCACGCGCTCGAACTCGGTTTGCGCCAGGAGAAACTCGAGCTTGACCGGCTGGCCCTTGGCATCGAGCATGCGATCGTCCTGGATTTTCCAGCCAGCCTCGGTCAGCAGGTCATACGCACGGCGTTGCTGATCGCGGATGATGCCACTGCCATCAGTGACGGGCAGGGTGAATGGCTGGCTGAACACCTGCTCGGGAATCGAGCCTCGCAGGGGTTCGAGAATTTTCAGCTCCGCCTCTGACGGCAGGCCCTGTGCCGCCATTTCGGAGTTTTCGAAGTAACTGCTGGTTCGCGAATAGGCACCATTGAACAGCTGCTTGTTGGCCCACTCGAAATCAAATAACAGCGACAGGGCTTCGCGTACACGTGGGTCTTGGAGAGTCTCTCGCCGAGTATTGAAGATGAATCCCTGCATGCCTGTCGGGTTGTGGTTGAGCATTTCTTCCTTGCGCAGCTCTCCCGAGCTGACGGCCGGAATGTCATAGGCGGTAGCCCAGTTCTTGGCGCTGGTTTCCAGCCAGAAATCAAACTGGTGCGCCTTGAATGCTTCCAGCGCGACCGTGTTGTCGCGGTAGTAGTCGGTGACCAGCTTGTCAAAATTGTAGAAGCCGCGGTTGACCGGCAGGTCCTTGCCCCACCAGTCAGAGACACGTTCAAAGCTGATACTGCGTCCGGCCTGCACATCGGCGATGCGGTAAGGGCCGCTGCCTAGCGGAATATCAAGGTTGCCCTTGTTAAAGTCACGACCGGCCCACCAATGCTTGGGTAGCACCGGGAGTTGACCGAGAATCATCGGCAATTCGCGATTGCCTTTGTGTTTGAAATCAAACCGCACGCGGTTCGGGCTTTCCGCTGTGGCCTTGCTGACATCGGCGTAGTAGGACTTGTACTGCGGTGCGCCATCACGCATCAGTGTCTCGAAGGAAAACACCACATCGTCCGCTGTCACCGGCTTGCCATCGTTGAAACGGGCTTGTGGGTGCAGGTAGAAGCGCACCCAGCTGTTATCCGGGGCCCGCTCGATCTGTTTGGCCAAGAGGCCGTATTCGGTAAAGGGTTCATCCAGGCTATGGCGGGTCAGGGTTTCATAGATCAGCCCGATATTGTCAGCAGCTACACCCTTGTTGATGAAGGGGTTGAGGCTGTCGAAGCTGCCAAAACCAGCCTGACGCAAAGTGCCACCAGTTGGTGCTTGCGGATTCACATAGTCGAAGTGCTTGAAGTTGGCAGGGTACTTGGGTGGTTCGCCGTAGAGCGTGATGGCATGTTGCGGTGCCGCCTGCAGGCAACTGCTGAGTGCCAGCAGGAGCAGGCTGCAACGGGATAGCAGGCGAATCATTTGGCGATCTCCGTGGGTTTAAGCCACCAGGCGCGCAGGCCCAGTGTGTAGGGTGGCGTCGGCAAGTGTTCGAAACGATTGCGATAGGCCAGTCGATGGTGACTGATATACCAGTTGGGAATCACATAGTGCTGCCATAAAAGCACACGATCCAGCGCTCGCGTCGCGCTGATTTGCTCATCGCGGGTTTGCGCTGCCTGCAATTTCTCCAGCATGGCATCTACCACCGGATGATCGATGCCCGCATAGTTTCTGCTGCCTTTGATGTTGACCTGGCTGGAGTGAAAGTACAGCCATTGCTCCAGTCCCGGGCTAAGACTCTGCGACAGGGTCATCAGAATCATGTCGTAGTCGAACTGGTCAAGGCGTTGCTTGTACTGCGCGCGATCGACAGTGCGTAAATGAACCTCGATGCCAATTGTGGCCAGATTGCTCACATAAGGCTGGAGAATTCGCTCAAGGTTGGGGTTGACCAGCATCACTTCAAACCCAAATTTCTCTCCACGCGCATTCAGCAGGCCTTGTGCAGTGGGCTTCCAGCCAGCCTTGGCCAGCAGAGCCAAGGCCTGGCGCAGGGTTTCACGAGGTATGCCGCTGCCATTGGTCTGTGGCAGCTTGAAGGGCTCGAGAAACAGTCTGGAAGGCAGCTGTTTGCGGTGTGGCGAAAGCAGTAACCATTCTTTCCCCTGGGGTTTTTCCAGAGCGGCGAACACGCTGTTGGGATAAAAACTGCGCGAACGTTTGTAGGAGTTGCTGAAAAGCGTGCGGTTGGTCCATTCGAAGTCGAACATCAGCCCCATGGCTTCGCGGACATGACGATCCTTGAAGACTTCCCGGCGGGTATTCATGAACAGCGCCTGGGTCTGGGTGGGGATCTCGTGACTGATTTCTTCGCGCTTGACTTCGCCACTTTGCAGGGCCGGAAAGTTATATGCGGAGGTCCAGTTCTTTGCCTGATTGTCTATGTAAAAGTCAAACAGCCCGGACTTGAAAGCCTCGAAGGCAATATTGCTATCACGGTAGAAGTCGACTTCAACGCGGTCAAAATTGTACTTGCCGGCATTCACTGCCAGATCCTTGCCCCACCAGTCCTTGACCCGCTCGAATACTACTCGGCGCCCAGGTGCGGCAGAGGTGATCCGGTATGGGCCGCTACCAAGTGGCGGCTCATAGGTGGTGGCAGTGAAGTCACGATCTTTCCAGTAGTGCTGTGGCAGTACTGGCAGTTCACCCAGACGCAAAATCTGTAAGGGATTGCCGCTGCGTTTGAACACAAAACGGATGCGATGGCGATTGAGAATATCCACGCGTTCGATGTCTTGCAGGCTGGTGCGGTAGGACGGATGGCCGTCGCGCAAAAGTGTGCGGTAGGAAAAGGCAACGTCGAACGCGGTAATCGGCGTGCCGTCGTGGAAACGCGCCTCTTCACGCAGGTTGAACACCACCCAGCTGCGATCTTCTGCGTACTCCACTGTTTTTGCGATCAGACCATAGCTGGAGGCCGGTTCGTCGCCGGAGGGGTCGTATATACCGGTGCCCACCATCAGCGGTTCATTCAGTTCCAGCACGCCGTATTGCAAATAATTGCCTGTTCCCGACAGGCTGGTGCCTTTCAGCGTGTAGGGGTTGAGTGTGTCGAAGGTGCCGGAAGCCATGAGGCGCACGGCCCCGCCTTTTGTCGCCGCAGGGTTGGTCCAGTCGAAATGCTTGAAGCTGGCCGGATACTTGAGGTCGCCAAACTGAGCGTAGCCATGACTTTTGGTGATCTTGGCCTGTACCGGAAAGACTGCCATCAGGCAGGCCATTAGCAGAAAAAGTGAACGCATCAGGCGGGTATCCGGGGCCGTGGAGGCAGGGAGAAATTTCAAGACGCTACAGTAACATCTTGTATCCGCTCGAAAAAGAGTCGTTATTGTGGGCTGTTCGTGCAGTTATCCGGACGACCGGATCTGTAAACCTGAGGATACAGTCGAAACCGCTCAACAATTGCCGCAATCGAATGTCCTGCTAGCAACGCAGTCTGGTAGTTCAGCGGCTGTAGATAGCCAGCTTCTGCCCGATTTTCAGGTTTTTGCCGACCCCCGGGTTCCATTTCTGCAGTTGCTTGAGATCAACCCGATGGCGCTTGGCGATCTGAAACAACGTATCGCCAGGGCGAACCTTGTATGTAGTGACATTGCCTGCCGACTTGCTAGAGGAGTTCACGTTGGCAACTGCTGAGCTGCTGTGCAGCGTAAGCTTCTGGCCGATTTTCAGATTGTTATTACGCAGATTATTCCAGCGTTTGATATCGGCAACCGTGACACCGTTCTTTTTGGCGATAGCACCCAGATTATCCCCGGCGCGAACAATGTACTGCCGTTTTACTGCAGTGGTTCTGGCCGGGCTTTCGTACATCGGTGCTGTGTATTTTTGCTTGGGATCAACCGGGATGCTCAGTCGCTGTCCCACACGCAGGTGATTGGTTTTGAGCTGGTTGATGTCCTTCAATGTGTTGACTGTCAGGTAATAGCGGTTGGCAATACTGTGGAGGCTGTCACCGGGGCGCACCTGATATTCCTGCCAGTCCAGATTCTTTTCCGGTTTGTAGAGGGCCAGATTGGCTTCGAACTGGTCAGCCCTGGCCACAGGAATCAGCAAGTGCTGAGGTCCATCAACCGTCAGCCCGCGCTTGTACGCCGGGTTAAGCACCAGCAGTTCGTCTTCGTCGATCTCGGCAAGTTTCGCCACGCTGGACAACTGCATGCGTTCACGAAACTCGACCATCTCAAAGTAGGGCTGGTTGGCTACTTTGGGAAGATTGACCCCGTACGCATCGGGGCTCAGGACAATCTGCGAGACGGCCAGCAACTTGGGGACGTAGTCGGTGGTCTCCTTGGACAGCTGCAAATTCCAGTAATCGGTTGGCAGTCCGAGTTTCTGGTTACGCTCGATGGCCCGGCTGACAGTGCCTTCGCCGCCGTTATAGGCCGCTATTGCCAGCAGCCAGTCACCATTGAACATCGAATGAAGACGATCCAGATAAACAATCGCAGCGTTGGTCGAGGCGGCAATATCGCGGCGGCCGTCATACCAGCTGGTTTGTTGCAGGTTGAAGTGGCGTCCGGTAGAGGGAATGAACTGCCAGATACCGGCCGCGCTACTGCGCGAGTAGGCCATCGGGTTGTAGGAGCTTTCGATCACCGGCAGCAAGGCCAGTTCGAGCGGCATGTTTTTCTGATCCAGCTGCTCCACGATAAAGTGAATGTAGGGGCTACTGCGTTGTGCCGAGATGGTGATGGTCTGCGGACGGCTGGCGAACAACAGGCGCTGTTCCGATATGCGCGGATTGTTACCGATCTGATCCTGCAGCTTGTAACCCTGACGAATGCGTTCCCAGATATCTTCTGGTTGTTGCGCCATAATCAGGTTTGTCTGACCGTATTCCGGACCAAGCGCACGGTCGGTGGAGCTACTGTCATCCATCTCGTCCGGCTGCTGTATGGACTGACAGCCAGCCAATCCCAACACTAGGCAACAGCCGACAACGGTGGTGTGCAGCCAGCGCGCCAGAGCGTCCTGATGGGTTTGCATGCTGAGCAAAGACGGCATTGGCGGGATGTGCTTCGAGGCGGAATGTGCGCCGATTCTAGGAATCGACTTGCGGAGGGTCAAGTTTGTTCGCCCCGGCGATGCCTCAAAACCGGTCTTTCCAGTCCCTGATAGCAGCAAAGACCTCTACCGTTGACAGGCTGCTGTCACCCTTGCGCTCGGCAGCGATCTGCCGCACGGCCGGGCTATCACAGCGTAGAAACGGATTGGTCGCCTTCTCCAGCGCGATGCTGCTCGGCAGGCTGATCTGGCCGTTATCGCGCAAACGGGAAACTTCGGCAAAACGCTGGCTGATGCGTGCATTCTGCGGTTCAACCGCACAGGCAAAACGCAGATTGCTCAGGGTGTACTCGTGGGTGCAGTAGACCAGTGTCTGGTCGGGAAGGGCGGCCAGTCGGGATAGCGAATGGTGCATCTGCTCCGGCGTGCCCTCGAACAAGCGGCCACAGCCGGCAGCAAACAAGGTGTCGCCACACAACAGCAACGGTTGCTGCTCATCGTCATGGAAGTAGGCAATGTGCCCCAGGGTATGTCCAGGTACATGCATGACCTGCCAGTCGAGGCCGAGGATCCTGATGTGCTGGTTATCTTCAAGCGCTATATCACGCTGCGGAATGTTTTCCAGTGCCGGGCCCAGCACCCTTGCACCGGTGGCGGCTTTGAGGGATACAACACCACCAATATGATCCGGATGGTGATGGGTCAC
>Ga0102814_10000499_pt1 | contig 28611 bp, 36 predicted proteins | sample ColrivemetaGS741_FD_79112 | JGI IMG/M metagenome (GOLD analysis project Ga0102814, IMG submission 79112) | Estuarine microbial communities from the Columbia River estuary - Flood tide ETM metaG S.741 | ecosystem: Environmental > Aquatic > Marine > Intertidal zone > Estuary | place: USA...
GCATTCCAGGAAGCCCAGGCTGACCGGGCTGAACAGGATGAACTGATCCACCAAGTGGAAGTTCAGGAAGACATGGCAGCCCTGGAAGAAATTTATCAGACTTTAGAAGACCAGGATTCACTGGATTCAATGATTGAATTTTTCAACCTGGAAGAAACCTTCACAGCTGCTGACATTGACAGACAGGAAGCCCAGGCCCACCAGGAAGCCACAAAGCCACAGCTTCTGAATATTCTGGATCAGGTAGAAAGCCAGCTTCTGGCTGTTCTGGCAAAGGTGGAAAACCTGAAAGCCGTCCAGGTGGAAAACCAGACCCTGAAGGAACAACTGGCAGCCCTTAAAGCTGAAAACAAGGCGCTAAGGGATCAAAACAAACACCTGACAGCACAACAGACAGCCCTGGAAGCCATCCAGATCGAAAACAAAGCGCTGAAGGTGTCAATCAAAAATTCCACCCGCCTAATGGAAATGGCGGCTAATTCCCTGAATGGAAAGGAAGATCAACCGAAACCAGACCAGGACCCACTGGAAAACACCAAAATCTTCAGTATCTCAAAGGGAACCTGGCTGAAGAAATAAAAAACAACCCACAGGGCCAACACAGACAGCCCTGTGGGAACAAAATCAATAATAATGAAGGATATGACACTTCGTGAATATTATGCTGGCCTAGCTTTGCAGGGTCTTTGTGGAACGTGGCCATTAAAGGAATGGACTAATACTGATTTAGAAACAGCCACAGAAACAGCCGTGGCCCTGGCTGACCAATTGATAAAACAGCTGGAAGCCCCACCAAAATCTTTTTTGCTGACTGAAAAGGTCCCAGAACCAGGTCAGGCCATTCTATACGAATGCAATCATGGATTCAAAAAAGGATACTTTATTCAAATTTTGTTACCTGAACACGGAATTGGTCAAACCTGGATTCATGGAACATCAGATATAGACACATTTGAACGGTGGAAGCCTATTCCTAAAGAAGCCATAGCTGACGATAGATTTCACAGCCAAATCAAAAAACCGTAAAGAACTAATGTTTTGACTGATTTGGTCACCCTGGAAACCCTGGGGTGACTTTTTTTTTGCATTTCTTTCAAATCAATTGCCAAAAAGTTTGGACAGGAACTTGAAAGGTGTTATCTTTGAAACATCGGAAGGGCACGAAGCTTTTCCATCACAGTCAAAACCAAAAATCATGGCAAGTCTTTCAGTATCAAAAACAGCAGCAAAAAAATTCACCTACCTGATGAAGATGGCCCAGGCGGCTGGTGGGTCAATTAAGATCGACAACACAGAAGGGTCATTCATGCCAGCCCATGTGGAAATCCTGGGTGAAGGATCGACTTTCATTCACTTCAGCGTTTCCCACTATTACGAGCAAAACGGGGACCTGGTGCCTGACCCAGATATGGAATTTCTGGTAAATGTTCAGGGCCTGGAAAAGGAAATGTTCTGGGTGACTCCGGTTCACTTCCAGCAGGGAAATCTTTATATGCCTAGCATCAGTAAAGCAGACATGGACCTGAACAGGTTCACCAGTCTGAAGTATTACCCAAGGGCCATGTCAGCAAATAAATCATTTGCCACCATGTGGGTGAAGAACATTTTTTCACAGCAGGGTCTGAACACTAGAAAAGCCATCTAATAAAGACCCCCAGCCCAGGACCAAAACACCTGGGCTGGTTTTTTTTCACATTATTTTCAAATCATTTGCCAAAAAGTTTGGACAGTAAAGTGGAAAGGACTATCTTTGAAACATCGGAAGCGGGAAGCGCTTCTTCACACAGTCAAAATCAAAGAATTATGAAAGCTTGTACCATTATTGCTGAAACCCTGGGAATGATCGCACACGAAAACGGGAAAAACCGGGTCCCAGCCCAGGATTCCAGCTGGTTTCCAATGATTGAAGGAAGGCAAATAGGCCAAACACCAGCCGGGGAACCTTCCACAGTGGAAATCCTGGATGCCTGGCTGAAGGGCTGGGACAAAGCCAAAAATATCAAGATGCGTGAACTGTTTCCTGAAGTCTACGCAAGCAAATAAAACCGAACACCACCACCCTGGATCATCTGGGGTGGTGGTCTTACTTCACAGTCAAAACCACAAACCATGACCGTCACATCTTATGAATGCTTCATTGAATACATGGACGCAAAGAAAGGATTCAGGACCACCAGAAAAAATTTCCTGACATACGAAGAAGCCAAATCCTGGGCCCTGGAAAACCTGGAACGGTTTAACATGGATTTCATAAAATATCACTTTTAATTCAAATCAGTTGCCCAAATATTAGGACGGGAACTGAAAAGGTATTATCTTTGATACATCGGAAGCGGGAAGCGCTTCTTCACACAGTCAAAACCACAGAAAATGCAAACCATCACAAACAAATCACTGGCCCAGGCAATCAAGACCACAGAAGCTGAACTTTTGGAAACATCCAGAAACCAGTTCAGCCGGAAAGCAGCCCAGAAGATTCAGGAATTTGAAACCATGCTGGAAGACCAGAATAATTGGATTCATTCCACCATTAAAAGTGAAAAGAACTTTCACCTGCTGAATCCAGCCCATGACCGGATGGAAATAATTGCTTCTTTTATCACCACCCTGGAAACGGCAAAGGAAAGAAAGCAAATGACAGCCACCTATGACGAACGGATGTTTGACGGGTGGGTGGACTAAAGAATCAAAATTCAACCACAGGACCCCAGGAACAGCCCTGGGGAACACAAACCACAAACGATGGCAAATGGAAAAGAAGGAAACAGCTGTTATGGATGCCCACACCGTGGGAAGGTCACCGGATCGGCCCACAGTAGCTGTAAAAACCCACTAATTCAGGAAATAAGACATAAAATACTGGAAAGGTGCCTGTTTGGTCTTCTGCCTGAAATTTCATTAAATGGGGACCCCATGATCCAGATAAATGAACATGGATTCAAAAACGGATGGGCAATGTTCCCCATAAAATTTGACCCTGTATGGATCACTTGTCACCTTCCAATAACAGCAGACCAGGCAAAAGAACTGGGTGATAAATGTTCAAACTAATTGCCTAAAAATTAGGACAAGAACTAAAAAGGTATTATCTTTGAAACATCGGAAGCGGGAAACGCTTCTTCACACAGTCAAAACCACAGAAAAATGTCAATCGAAATCACAGCAAAGGTCTTTTTACAGGATGACATCCAGATCACACTTCACGGAACACAGGCCACCAGCACCGAATGTGGGGAATACTGGGGCGCTAATTATTCAACTGATGAAATCCAGATCACCTGGGTGGATGCCAGTGATGAAAATGGACTGGAATTTCCCCTGACATCTGAAGAATTTGAAGCCCTATGTAACCAGGCAGAACAGGAAGGTGACTGGGAAGAATTTGAATCCAGTGACGAATTTTAAAACCCACCCCAGGTGTTCACGCTGAATGCCTGGGGTCATTATTTAGCCCTTAAAAATTTGATACAATGTCCAATTCAAAAAAAATGACTTCTGAAGAATACATGACCATTATGACCTTGGTGGGGTGTCTGATCAGGGCTGAAGCTGGGTCCACTGGGGTCCTAGAAAATGACTTCCTGGATGCCCTGGAAGAAAATGGTTTGACTGAAGCTGAATCTGTCCAGGCTATCAATTCACTGACTGAACGTGAACTGATCATCTTCCAAAGACCTGAAGGTGTAAAAATCACCCCAGGCCAGACAAAGGAAGGCTGGCTTTATAATTTGACAAATGAAGGCCACCAATTCCATCCAGCGTGGAAAGGATTTCAGGACCTTCCTGAAGAAAAAGAAGCTAATACACCAATTTAACCACAAAACCCCAGGGAAGCCATCTGTGATGGTCCTGGGATCAAAATTCAATCATTATGAGTGTTAACTATTGCGAAAACCATGACCATTTTTTTGATGAAGATTTCACACTGGAATGTCCAAAATGTGAAGCTGAATCCATACAAGCTGAAGCTTTGAAAGATGGGCAGGGTTTTGACACCACGGAACTGGACCAGGAAAGCCAAACCGTCACCCTGAAAAGTATGACTTGGGCCACCGGGTTGAAGTTCAAAGAATCAGGGAAGCCATCTGGGACTTGGACCCCACCAGATGTGAAACTGACCCATGAAGAATTTACAACCATGATGGCCATAGTGGGTCTTCTTTGGTTCAATGAAATAGGGTTCACTGATGTCACAGAAGATGCCCTGGTGGATGAAACGGACCTAGACCTGGAAGATGCCCTTCAGGCCATCCATTCACTAAAGGCAAAAGAACTGGTGGAAGACCAGGACGGATTCCTGAATCTAACAATGGAAGGATATAAATTTCACCCCAAGTGGGCAGCCTTTCAGAAGCCACCAGTTGATACCAGCAGCAAAACGTAAGCAAAGACACCTATTTAATCACAAAACCCCAGGGAAGCCATCTGTGATGACCCTGGGGCAAATATCAAAGCAATGTTAAAGTTTTTAAAAGAAGTTCAGATCGTCACCGGGTGGGTCATCGTCTTCCTGATGGCCATTTCATTTTCAGCCGGGTGGTTTCTAAAAGGGAAGACCAAAGTGGCCACTATTAGCCCAGATAAAGACCGTGGTGGGTTTATAATAGACCAAACAGGGTTTCCACTGTCAAACCTGGTGGAAGGGACCCAGGACCAAGCAAACACAATGACCAGGGGCAAATTCCAGAATCAGCTGAACTGGATGAATGACCACAATGAAATGAACGTCACCCTGGTCCCAGTTTTCTATTTTAACCCAGTGGACCTGACCCAAACGAACACCTTTTTCAAACTGGAAGCTTCCAGGTGGCTGGGTGACAATCCTGGAAGCCTTGAAGATGAAAAGGTGATCACCCATAGCTTTTCAGTGGTTGGTGATGACATTCCTATGATGATGAAGACCCTGGGAAACCAGATGGGGTCCCTAGTAAAAAATGGATGCCTGGGGAAGTATAACCACATCAAGAACTTTGAAGAAAGGGAACCACCAGGTTCAAAATGATACATTAAATGGAATGATGATTCCCCGGTTTACTTGAAGGTAAGCTGGGGAATTGGTATTTTTGGGCTTTATATTGTCAAACTAAAAAAATAAACTGATGCCTGGATTCCAAACCACTACCGTCTTCACGCAAAACCTGGGGAACATTCCTTCAGGTGTTTCCACCCCCACTTCAGCGGCTTCCCTTGCGGCTGTCAGCCTGGAAGAAAACCTTTCCTTGACCATCGGCAAAACTGGCCTGGTGAATGCTGACCCAGCTGTGGGTTTTGATGCCCTAGTAACGGCTGTGGGAACGGCTGTGGAAACCTGGGTTGACACCACCCTGGGTGTGGATATTACAGCAAAAAACGTGGACTACCGGGCGGCCATCTATTCACTGTCAAACTTTGAAGTGGCTGTGGATGCTTACAGCCCAGATAGTGCAAACAATTTTGTGGTTCAGGTTCGGGTCCAGGTTCGCATTTATTAAAAAATTCCACGCAATGTTAAAAATGATGCTACCTGAAAAATTCAGGCTAACAAATCCAGAACACCCTATGTCCACAAAACCTGGGGACACTGGTGGGGTCTTTGTGATTCCTTTGAAGTCAAAAATGGGAAGGAAACCGAAATTCTTTTTCCATGTCATTGTTTCTGATCAGTATGGATGGAACCATCTGGCAGTGACAAAGATGACAGCAGACAGGAAAACCGGGAAATTTGACCTGGCAAACAAACAGCCCACATTCCAGGAAATGGAAGGGCTGAAGGAAATGTTTTTCGCTGAAGGTTCTGTGGTGATGCAGGTCCATATTCCTGAAAAGGTCTGGGAAAATAAAACCCCAATGACCTTACATCTTTGGGAGCCAAAACCGGAAAGCCTGAAGACCATTCCAATTCCTTCACCTTTACGGGTGGGTGTTCCTGGTGTGGATGTGGACATGAAGACAGGAAAGGTCACACAGATCACTGGTGAATCACTGGATGGTGTGGCTATCTTCAGGACCTTGTAAGAAGTGTTTTTTTCATAAGATGCTATTTAGAAGCCACCACAGAAAACGTGGTGGCTTTTTTGTTCTTCTTTCGATCAAAGGATAAAAAGTGTTATTTTGCAAAAAAAAAACAAAAACAATGACTGAACAGATTATCAATCAGGCACCTATCAAAAGCGAACAGCTAAAAGAAATGCTGAAGAAGATGGTTCAGGTGATGAATCCTGAAGGAATGAATGCCCTTCAGCTTTCCAGGTTCAACCAAGTTGTGGCCAGCTATGGGGTTTTGTTTCCCCAGGATGCCCACACCCTGGCCCAGATGTTTGAATTTTCACACATCGAACGTGAAACAAAGAAAAAAGGAGGAAGTGTACGTTTTGCCCTGGAAGCATTCAGCGGACCTGAAGCGGCTGAAGCTGGCTGTAAGGATTGCCCAGATAAAGTGATAAAAGAACTTCTGGAAGCAACCAAACAGGAAGCCCAGGATAATTCACCACAGAAGCCCACAGAAGCCACTGGTGGCCAGGAAGATGATTTTCCAGACCTTCCTTCTGAATTATTTGAAGAAGCCAAACAGGAAGACCCTGTGACGTTCCTTGGTGTAAAAAACGTGGACCAGGCGCGTGAATACTGGACCCAGAATGGAACGCTGGAAGAAAAGGATGCCAAACGGAATGTGATGGCACATTTTAAAACCCATCAGTGGGCAACTGAACTTACCTTCAGACATGGCCTGGACAGGTGGCTGGAAGAATTTTTAGATCACCAGTAAAAAAATAAACAGGCTATGTGGGTTAAATTAGGAGTGACCACAAATGATGGGATGATCACCATAAATGTTCCAACTGAACCAGCTGACATAACTTTCAGTCAGTACATTGATTTCAGGGTGAAGGAATCAAAATATCTGGACCCTGACAAACCAGTGGGGACTGATATTGACCGGGTGGTGGAATGCGTTTCACAAATAGTGGACGGGGACCTGTTCAGGCTTCCTTTCAATATAGATGGGGAAAACATTCAGGACAAATGGAACGCTGACAACCTGGGAAGCATATTCCAGGCTGTCAGCCTGGTCAGGTTATATCATCACCTGGAAAAACTGTTCGCCTGGAATCCTGGTGAAATCCTTTCTGACAAAGATTTCACTTTTGAATATATGGGTGAAATGTTCACCATAACACCAAAACGGGCCCAGCGGGTAATTTCTGAAGGTATGGTGGGCGCTGAAGGCAAGACGTTCACAGTGATGGAAGTCATGGAAGTTACAGAAGCCCAGCGCTGGCTGGATAAGAAAGCAGACAAAGAAGGTGACCCCACTGGGGCCATTGAATTTGAACGTGACCTTCGCAAGGTGGCAATTTTGGCCAGGAAACCAGGGGAAGACCTTCCAAAAAACCCCAGGGAACGGGCTGAATGGATTCAAACCAGGGCCAAACATTTTTCAAAGCTTCCCATGACCATTGCTATTGGGATAAATTGTTTTTTGAAAGCTACCTGGGACACCTTAAAAGGTGCCCTAGTTACGGGATATTTTTCTTCGGAAAGCCACCATTAAGTTTGGCCAGCAGTCCAGCTGAAGCAAAGGCTGAAGCAGCAAAGGACAGGAAAAGTGAAATTGTGGGCCAGTATGTAAAGGACCTGATTGGTCTTCAGTGGGCTGTCATTTTAGCCCTTGAAAAAAACTGGTTTCAGGTAGCTGGAAAAGAACCACTAGTATCTATTATGGATGCAGATTTTGAGATTTTAATTTATCTAATAAGCGTGAACAGCGTTTATCAAACACAGTAAAATGAATGAAAAACTATTGAAGCTGAAGCAGCAAATGGCTGAAATAAGCTACCAGGAAGCCTGGAAAAACTATGACGAACTGAAGGAACAGTGGGATGTGGTTCTTCAGCCTGAAAAAAATCTTCTGGTTCCTGATTCTTATGGGGTCCAGCAGTCAGGAAACTGGAACCATGCCCGGTGGCAAGTCGATGAATACGCAAAGACAAACAAGCCAAAAAGAAAGGTCTTGGTGGTGGTCCTGGACACAGGAAGCCACAGCCAGAACAAATTTCTGAACAACCGTGGCCAGCATCTGATGGAATATTCCAAAGACTGGACCACTGATGGTGGATCAGGGGTGGATGAACATTTCCATTTCAGTCATGTTCTTTCCAGCTTTGTGGGTTACCATCCAGATTTTCCACTGGGTCTGTGTTGGTCCAAACATGATGAGGAACAGTGGGCATGGTCAGCAGGTCAGAAGGTCCTGAACCGTTCCGGTTCTGGTTCTTATAACTGGATCAAATCAGGCGCTGAATATTGCCTGGACATTAAGAAAAAACTGGGTGATGAATGGATCATCTGGATGAATTTTTCACTGGGTGGTTCTTCCAGTAGTCCTGATGTGGATGCTGTTCTGAAAGAATTGCGCCAAAATGGTGTTTTCATTTCAGCAAGTTCAGGAAACAGTGGCAAAGACCCCAATGGTGGAAGCCGGGTGGGTTTCCCCGGTCGTTCTGAAAATGTCCTGGGAATTGCCAGCTGTGACACAAATCTAAGAATCAGCCCGTTCAGCAGTCAGGGACCTGAAGTGGACTACTGTTCAGGTGGAAGTTCAGTCATAGGCTGTGGTGCTGGTGTGGATGATTTAAGGCTGGCCAGTGGAACGTCAATGTCTTCCCCTAACTTTGGAGCCACAGCGGCACGAATTGTGGCCTGTGAACCAGACATCAAAAACATGGATGACCTGGAAGAATACCTGGACAAACATATCACAGACGCGGGTGACCCTGGAAGGGATGAAGCTTTTGGGAAAGGGCTGGTGTTCATGGGTGATTATAAAACCGATCCAACACCACCACCACCACCACCACCACCACCACCAGCACCTGAAGAACCAATGTTCAAATTTGACACCCAGATGGACCTGAATCTGGTCTTCAGAGATTCAACCATAGGAAACACTGGAAACATCGCAGAACGTGCAAATGGTTATACCATGACCGTGGAAGTTCGGGCCATTCCAAACCTGAACACCCAGCTGGCATTTTCTATTCTTCAGCAGAAAGTCAGGGTGGGTGTTCATCAGTATCTTAACCAATTTAACCACATTTGGGTGACTGGTGAAGATGACAGTGAAATGTATCTTGCAGCCAGAACGCTGAAAACACCAGTGAAAAAACTGGATGGAATGAAAGCTGTGACTTTGTTCAACCTGGCTGTGTACTTCAAGGCTGGTGTTTGGGAACACCTTGGTGAACTGGTGACAGAAATTGACCATGTGAAGATTTCCCTGGCTGATCCACAGCTGGGTGATGCTATTGCTTAGTTTTTTGTTTTTGCTAGTTTATAGGTGAATGAAGGTGGGCCCTGGGAAACTGGGGTCCACATCTTCACATAAAAAAAAGCCTGATGATAACATTTGAAGAATTTCTGGGGGTCTGTAAAGAAACAGTGATGTTCTGGCCATCTTCACCAGCCTGGGGGCGGCTGAACACCTTCAGCTATCTGGACAAAGGTTCAGACATTGCTGAATCAGCCCTGGGGCGTTCATTCGATGACTACCAGGAAGGATTTTTCTGGGCCAGGGACTGGGTTCTGTCAGGGGCTTCACCATCCAGGATGGAAAAAGAATATGGGATTTTGGCTGTGGAATCCAAAGAAGTGAACGTGGACCCAGATTTCACAAACCAGGTGGTCCGACCTGTGACAATAAACATTTTGATCTTGCGGGACTGTGAGGAATGTAAAACAAATTACAGGCCAGTCATGGAAGTTCAGGAAGAAGTGGTAAAAGCATTCAGGACACTGTTGGAAAGATTCAATGGTGTTTTTGAATTTGAAGTTCAGCCAGTAACAGGTGGCCCATATAAAACATGGATGACCACCACACAAGCCCAGTATTATCTGGCAAACAGACCGGGGGAAATCACATCCATTTCACAGATGGGGGATTCCCTAATGTCTTATATTCAGCCAGAACGCGGCAACTGGCAGGTTTTCCCCACCAACTGGCAACTTGGGGACAATGTGATCAGTGCTGCAATGAACATAACAATCAGCACCTGTGACCCTGTGAATCCAGTCTGGGACCATGACATCAGCCCAGGTGATGCACTTGGTGTGGTGAAATGCTGCTAAATAAAGAAGCCTATGGAAGTTAAAATAATAGAACTTGGTGAATTAAAAAACCCTGTGATCGACTTCAGCGGAATTAAAAACGCTAAACTGAAAGGGACCTACTTTGGGCCCAGGATGATCTGGAAAAATGCTTCAGACACCAGGGTGGATGGTTCAGAAGCCATGATAAGAATGAAAAGCCACACCCATGAAGAAATTGTGGGTGTGGAAGGTGATGTTTCTGGCCTGGTGATCCAAAACCTAACACTGGAAGACGGTGGTATCACCTTCTGGGGGCTGGTGGAACATCTTGACATTCTGAACAGCACTTTCTTTCATGGCCACACAGGAATAAAGATCAGTACTTCAAAACCACACCAGAACATAAAAATCACAGGCTGTTTTATCGCTGGGATGTCCCATGAAGGGTTTTATATTGGGCCATCTTACCAGCAACTAGGAACAGCGCTGAAGGATGTCAGGATTTCAAGAAACAGAATCCTGGCCTGTGGATGGGACAACCAGGTGGGAAACTGTTTCAATGCTATGATATGGGAAAACCAATTCCAGCACAATGGCCTGAAGGGCACCTGGGGCCAGAAGTATCAACTGACTATCAACCCAGGGACACAGGCGTGGGTCTGGGATAATTGTTTTGAAGGTCCCAAATATTTTGACATGCAGGTTTTAAAATCTGATGTTTTCCCACATGATCATATCCCACAATGACAAACTGGAAAAAATGGATGTTCTGGGCTTATGTAATAGCTTTCCTAGCCATTGCATTCACAAAGGTGAAGGAAAACCCCATCTGGCTTATTGCGGTGGCGCTGGTAGCATCTTTGGGGGCGGCTGTGTATCTTTTACTGATCAATTAAAAACAAGCTGACACATGGCAACTGTGAAGGACATTAAAAGGGCGCTTTATACACTGATCAAAGCCAGCCAGAAAGAACTGGAAGCCCAGGGACACAAAGCCAGTGGTGAAACGTCGAACAGCTTTGAAGTGAAGGTCATCCCAGGGGGGCCTGTTCTAATTGGCCAGGTTCTGGGTTCAGAAGTTCTTCTTTATTTAGACACTGGGACAAAACCACACTGGGTCCCTATTGCACCACTGAAGAAGTGGGCAAACATTGTGGGAACTGGAAGCATCAGGGAACGTGAATCCCTGGCCTATGCTGTCCAGCGTTCAATTGCAACGGTGGGGACACCATCACCAGGTTCATTTCGTTTCAGTAGCAATGGAAGAAGGACAAACTTCAGCGAATTTGCCAGAAAAGCAGCCCAGGGTGATGTGGACAAAATCCTGGAATCTTCCACTGGTGAAGAAGTAGAAGCGGCACTGGAAAATATTTTCAAAACCACTGGCCTGTTGAGGGCTTAATATTGTACTATGGCAAAGGTTCTATTATACGAAATCAGGATAAATGGCCAGGATGTTCTGATCAAAAACCAGGCTGAACTTCGTCAGGCGATCAGGCTGACCAATAAAGAACTGGATGGGGCACAGATCGGGTCACAAAGATACAAAGACCTTCAGCGGAATCTGGGTGGGCTAAAAGAAATTCAGAAGCAAGTCAGGGCTGAAACCAGGCAGCAAGGGCGGGAATTTGTCAAAGCGGCTGATGCTGGGAAAGGAAGTTACCGTGGTCTTCAGGCTGAACTGTCAAACCTGAAGAATGAGTTCAAAGAATTGAGTGCTGAAGCCAGGGATGGAATTGGTGGTCAAAAACTACAATCCAGGATTCGGTCCCTGGATGGTGAACTGAAACGGCTGGACAAATCCCTGGGTGACAACTTCAGGAATGTGGGGAACTACCAGTCAGCATTTTCTGGGCTGGCTGGCAAACTCAAAGGTGGACTTATAGCGGCTGGAATATCCCTGGGTGTTCAGGAAGTATCACAGGCCGTGGTTGCATCCATAAAGGTATTTTCTGAATTTGAAGATAAAATAAAGATTCTGGGGGCCATCAGTGGGGCAACTGGTGAAGACCTTCAGGTTTTGGAAAATGATGCCAGAAGGCTGGGTGAAACCACACAATTCACAGCCACACAGATTGCGGACCTTCAGACAAACTTTGCCAGGGTGGGTTTTGATACCAGCCAGATATTGGCGGCTACTGAAGCCACCACGAACCTATCTGTGGCAACTGGTGAAGACCTGGCCAAATCTTCAGAAACTGTGGCGGCCACCCTGGGGGGCTATCAACTGTCGGCTGAAGAAACAGCCAGGGTCACAGATTTAATGACAGCCAGTTTTAACACTTCAGCCCTGGAACTGGAAAGCTTTGGTGAATCTACCAAATTTGTGGCACCTATTGCCAAGGTTCTGGGTGTGAGTATTGAACAAACCACAGCCACCCTGGGGGCCCTGGCTGATGCTGGTCTAAAAGGAACGGTGTCTGGTTCTGCTTTGCGTCGAATATTCACGGAACTGGGGACTGAAGGAAGCAAATTGTCAGATGTCCTGGGTATTACTGTTACAGATGCTGATTCCTTTAATGTGGCCCTGCAAAGATTGGGTGAAAAAAATATTGATGTGGCAGCGGCCACTGACCTGGTGGGAAGAAACGCGGCTTCAGCTTTTGCTGTCCTGGCTGGGAACACAGATAAAGTTCTTCAGCTATCTGGTGGCTTCGCTGAACTGACAGGGAACACTGAAGCCCTGGGGCTGACATCCACTGACCTGGAAGCCCTGGGACAAACCCTGGATGAAATCCCTGAAAAATACCAGAACCTGGCCACAGCTGCTGAAACAGCCAGACAGGTCCAGGACAGCCTGGCAGGTGACCAGCGTTTATTTGCGTCAGCCCTAGAAGGTCTTCAGCTTCGTTTTGTAGGATTCTTTGAAGGCGCTTTGAGGGATGGAACACAGGCGGCCACATCATCACTGGCGTTGGTGGGTGATGTCCTGGAATTTCTGGTGGAAAGCTTCAGCCCTGTTTTTGATGCCATAGGCACCTTAATTTCTGCTTTGTTTGGTGGTGGTGATGCTGCCATAACTTTTGGTGGAATTGTTGATTTTGTGGCTGGATTTATCACATTGTTTGCAAATGTATTGACCGGGGCAATTGAAAATTTTGCAAGACTGATAACCTTCTTTAAGGAAGGTGCAAAGGAAATACCAATACTGGGCCCCATCATTCAGAAGGTCACAGGGTTCTTCCAGGAATTATTTCTGTCCATTGTTCAGCTTCCTGACTTTATAAATGGGGTTATTGCAGCGGTCAAACAATTTGCCAATAATGTAAGGAACCAGAATTTTGATGTGGGAGTGGGTGAAGCATTCAGGAAGGGATTCGAAGAAAGCAAGACTTTAAGGGCAAAAATAAAGGATGAAACTGAAGGATTAGCGGATGACCTAAAGGCCAGCAGTGGACCGATCAAAACAGCCGGGGAAGACCTGGGTGAAGACCTTGGGGAAAGCATTTCCAAAGGTGTGAAGAAAGGTCTGGAAGACACAGTGGTGGAAGGAAGTATAAAAGCACTTCAGAAACAAATCAGTGAACTGAAAGCGGACCTGGAAAACGAAGTGGACCAGAATGCTATTGCTGAAACCCTGGAAGAACTGATAAACAAAGAACAGGAACTGGAAGCATTCAAAAACCAGATTGAAGAAGTAAGGGAAAATCTTGAAAGGCTTCTGATTCCACTGACTGACTTGGAATTTGACGAACTGGTTCAGGCCACCAGGGAATTTCAGGAATCTATTGAAGAAGGATTTCTCGATGGTGTTCAGGGACTGGCCCAGGCGCGGGTGGATGAACAAGTCCAGGAAATAGAAAGGAATCGTCTTCAGCGGCTGGCAGCCCTGGAAGGTCAAAGGGAAGATGAAGAAGCCTACCTGGAAGAAAGGAAGCTGATAAATCTGGAAGCAGAAAGGGAAATCATCAGGGCCCAGTTGGCGCTGGCTGAAGTGGGTTCCAATGAATACCTGGCACTAAAACAGCAGTTAGCCGATCAGGAAGCAGCTATAAGACAGGGACGCGGGGCAAACCAGGCCCAGGCTGAAATTGATCTGAATGAACAGCTGCTGAATGCAGCCATTCAGGGTGTTCAGGACATAGCTGGTGCCATCTTTGAGATCGAAGAACAAAACCTGGAACGTAGGCTGGCCAGGAAGGAAGAAGCCCTAAATGAAGAATATGCTTCCAGGTTGGCCGCTGTGGAAGAAGGGTCGCTGGAAGAATTAAGACTTGAAACTGAATTTGAAGCCCAAAAACAAGCCCTAGCAAGACAGGCGGCTGAAGAAAGAAGAAAGCTAGCCATCAGACAGGCAATTATCAACACAGCACTGGCAGTGGGGACAGCCCTGGCCACCACACAGCCATTCATTCCAAATGCCTTAATAGCGGCTGGAATAGCGGCTGTCAGGGGTGGCGCTGAAATCGCTGTCATCAGAAATCAGACCTTTGCTGATGGTGGTGAAATAGATGGACCCAGCCACAGCCGTGGTGGGGTTAAGAAGATAGTAAGGTCCACAGGCCAGCGGGTGGAACTGGAAGGTGGTGAAGGCGTCCTGAACAAACGAACAATGGGAATGAACCGGGTGGTTTCATTAAGTGGGACCCCCAGGGCCATTGCAAGTTCATTAAACCAACTGGGTGGCGGTGTGGCTTTCAGGGGCGCTTCTGGTGCCACTATGTTTGAATCTGGTGGGATTATATCATCAGCAGCTGGAAATGCCGGGACAGTGGGCCAAATGGTGGCTGAAATAAACATTGAACTACCTGATGAAGCTGTCCAAAGAATAGCTGAAGCCACCAGGGCTGGATCATCCCAGGGGGCTGAATCAGGCAGCCGAAAAGGATTGAAGGATCAAAACAGACTAGCTGAACGGGAACAGGCACTTGAAAACAGAATAAATATTTAAATTATGGCAGTATCATTAGAATCAGAACCATTTGAATTGACCACTGTGAAACCAGATGTAACCTGGGAAATAACAATGGACACACCAAGTAATGCCACCATCAGGCGTTTTGCATTTTACGAACTGGTGAAGGTGTCTGGTGGGATCGGAGCGAATGGAACCATAGGGGAACGGCAAGTGGTCCCATATACTAGCCAGACCATCAGGGTGGACTTCAGTGACACTATTAGAAGACTTCTAGGGGATCAACTTCCAGCACTGGATGATGACAGCACTTTGTCAGATTCTGAAATGTGGGGTGAATTTTCCATCAGATTTGGTGAACTTCAGCAGACCATTTCCACTGGGGCGGTGGTGGAATTTGGGGTGACGGTCACCACAGCAAGGAAGGTATTCAGGTCAGCATTCCAGCATTATGAATATGACTGGGTAACGGAACCGGGCCCACTATCTATTTTCAGCAACAAACCGGAAACATTGCGGCTGGGGCTGGGTCAGTCAGACTGGATTTATCTTTATGTGAAGACAGCACTGGGGGGTGTGGTTACTAGGTTTTACAATGCCCTAGGGGCTGAAATTGGGGCGGCTGGTGCCCTTTACACAAGTGGAACGGCTGTGGGTTACCCTATCGGACCAGGTAACAACGCAGCAGCCACAGCGGCTGGAATAACTGACTGGACCCAGGTATACTATTATACTATTGAACTGGGGACCTTTTCAGGTGGTGATGTTCCCAGCCCTGACCGAACTTTCAGAATCTACGTGGACAACTGTGAACCAACACGGGAAGAAGTTGATCTTTTTTGGTTGGAACCAGCTGGCGGATATGCTTCATTAAGGTTCAAAACCGTTCAGTTTGGTGTGAATAGGTCCACCACCAGATTCAGGGAATGGGGAATCCCTAGAACAGCTTTTGGTGATCCTACTGGTGGCATTCAGGTAAGGTCCACCACTGGTGGTTTTGAGATAGGACAGGCAAACGTAGGTGAAGAAATGATTTTGACTGTTGAACTGGATCAGTTGGCATATTCCAGACGTAGGTATCACACCAGCATCTTTGCCAGCCGTGAACACTGGATCAGGACCACAGACAGCCGGGGAAATATTATAGCTGTGAAATTCCTGGTGGATGATGGCAGTTTTTCAGTGGCTGATGCCCAGGGGAAAACTACCTTCACTGTTCAGGGAAGAATTTTCAAAGACCTTCAGACAATGTAAAATGATATGATTTCCAAAGACACTATTTTGATTAATGAAATTCCAGCTGGGACACCCACTGAATTTCTGACCCCATCAGGCCAGCTTTTTCTGGATTTGGAATCTGACTTCACATTCCAGATCACTGAAAATGCTGCTGAACTTAATGATGTGAATGAGCTGAAAGGTTCAGGGGTCCTGGGGTTCACTGTTCCAATGTCACCAAAGAACATCTGGATTTTTCAAGATTATCTTCTTCCAGGAACACTGGAACAGGGATTTTCACCCATATACGTAACCAGCATGGGTGGGGGTTCACGCTACATGCCACAGAATCTGATATTTTTCAAAGGTTCAAATGATGGTGATTACTCGATAGAAGTGGAACTTGTTGAAGATGGACAGTTCTGGCTGACCAGGGCCCAGGATTTGTTCCTTTCTGAACTGGACCTTGGTGAATTTACGATGAACGCGGCAAACCTTCAGGCCAACTGGGCCCTGGATGGAATCTGGGAAGCTGATGGAAGCAATGGGGAAGCCTGGTTTCCTTTGTGCCATTATGGTGGTTTCAGCAGACGGTTTGACTTTGACAATGGTGGGGTATCTGTGGAAGATTTCCTTCCCTGGTTCAGCATCCCAGGAATACTGAAGAAAGGTTTCCTGGAATGTGGCTGGACATTTGATTCACCCCTATTGACCGGGGAATGGTTCAGAAGGCTGTGGGCCTATCTGATTGAAGAAGTGGTGGAATATACTGGCAAAGGAGGCCACTATGAAATTGTTGTTGAAAACACTTCAGGAATGCCAGTGGGTGGACCGAACAACGCAAACAGACTACTATGGACCCAGGTGAACCTGGATAATGAAGGTGGACACTTCTTCCAGGGCCCAGTAAACCCATTCACCACTTTTTCAAGGTTTATGAACGTGACTGAACTGAACAGTGACTTCAGGGCAACATTAAACCTAGTTGTGGGGAATCCATTGCTGTCAGCCATTAGTTTTGAAGTCAGGGTGGTCCTATTCAATGAAAACCTGGAACTGGACAGGTCAGCACGTTACCAGGTGCCAGCCAGCAGCACTGAATCAATAGAAGTTAAACTTGAATACAATCTTGATTTTGGCCAGGAAGTTTATTTTCAAATAGTGGGTTACAGCGGATCATCACCAGCTGAAATTTTTTCAATCAGCCCAACTTCCACTTGTTCAGTGATTCCCATTTCAAACAGAATTTACAGGAATGATGTGGTCCAGCTGAATGAACTGGTCAGATCAGAATATACATTTATTGACTTCCTGAAAGGTGTGGTTCACCTTGGGGCTTTCAAAATTGATCAGGATTTCAGCACCAGGACCATCACCATTTTTCCACCACAGGAAACATCAGTCTATTCTGACCAGGTGGAAGGCTACCTTCTGGACGGGTCAAATGATCTGAACATCACTGACCAGGTGGTTCCAGAAAGTAGACAGATAATAACACCAAGCGGACAAAATGCAAGGTTTTACAGAATCCAGTTTAAGAAATCCACAGACACCTTCATTTCAGAAAAACTGACCCAGGACAACGATTTTGAACTTTACAGTCAGGATTTGGACCTGGGAAATGGCAATGACCGGGAAACGAAGATTCTGGAAAATAGCTTCTTTGAACCAACTGGGGACATTTTGTGGAAAGGGCTGACCATTCCAGCACTTTGGGACAACAATGAAGGGAACAGGTCTTCAGACATTGAAGCTAGAGTGGCTTATGCTGTGGGATATTATGCCCAGATCACTGGTTCAGGGGCTGACAACCGGGTGGGCTGGGTCTTTGAGTGGGACACAATTGAAAAAATGCCATACCTTTCACAGCTACCCATCCAGCCTTTTGATGAACTGGACAATGGTGTTCCTGTGACCCCAGACAAATCAGTGGTTTATGGTGGCCAGCCAGACGGGAATGAAAGCTTGTTCACCCAGTTCTGGGAATTTGAATCTGATTTTCTTATCAGCACCAGGGTCTTTGAATTTCTGATCTTTGTGAATCAGACTGAATTTGATCAAATGGATTTCAGGAAGCGGCTGTTCTTCTTTTATGGTGGATTCACATATCTGGTAAAGCTTATAGAAAAGAAAGACTTCAGGACAGCCCAGGCCATTCCCATGATCATCAGGGTTCGGCCAATGCCAACAAATTTGACAACCACAGCCGGAATGGGCCCCATCAGGCTGGACCCGGCACCAGTTTTTGAGTAAAAAAAAAGTGAACCATGCGTGGATGGCAAATGGACAGGCTTTCAGATGACCAGGTGAAAGAAGTGAAAGAACTTTTTCACCTGGACCAGTATGATAAAATTCATACCATCTACAAAAATAATGGTGTTTATCTTTACAATTCCTGTGAAACATGCCAGAAGAATGATCAGATAAAAGCCTGGACAACCTGGGCAATTGAACACCTTTGGCAAAAATAGCATTACATGATGGACACAACTGAAGAAAATGACCACCCCAGACGTGATGAAATGATCCTGAAAGTGGTGAGGGCTTATTTTGGGATCAGGGTGAAGAAAGTGAAAGACATTCCAACCATTACCAGAAGCTTCCTGGGGTGTCTGAAATATGTGGATATTGTCACACCACTGATCATAAGGGACCGGGAAATGGGGCTTTCTTATGGGCAGCTTTCCATAAAATATGGCCTAACAAATAGACAAGTGAACTACATTCTTTGCTGCAAAACAATTTTTTCAACAACCGAACAAGAATAAAAAAATGACAAAGTGGATAATTATTTTCTTTGGTATTCCCCTATTTTCTTTGGTGTTCATGGGACATCAGGCGAATGAACCAGACCCAGTTCACCTGACACCACAGGACCTTCCACATCTTGACACCTGGATAGTTATGGCCTATGTTCATGCTGAAGATTCCACGGGGACTATTCCACTTCATTTCACCCTGGTTTCACATAATCAAATTCATTCAGATAAAAGGCCAACTGAACAGCAGATGGAAAAGATAATGACCCCCCAGGTTACCGAATTAAAAGAAAATATTTCCTTCATGGTTACTGGGGTTTATTACTACGCAATGAAGGGAACACTGGACAGTGATTAAAAATAATTGCCTAAAAATTAGGACGGTGTTTGTTTTTTATCTACCTTGCAGTTAGATTACAATTTGTTATTCTACTTTAGGTCGATTAGCTGGGGGGAATCAAAACCCCCAGCCTTCCAAAATCAAAGTTTATATGTTTACAATAGGAGTGATCAAGGGTGACCCAGGTGTGGTTCAGCAATGGCTGGAAACACAGACTGAAATCCCAATGGTGAACAATGGTAAAACATGGATGATTTCAGAAAACGACCTAAAGGAAAATGATGATTCTTTGAACATATTTCAGGCTGAAAATGATGTGGTCCTGGAATTTAAAACACAGCAATGATGGATCAAAAACACCCTACACTGGAAGCGCTGGAAGCCCTTCGTGAAACTGGGCTGGTAAGTCTTAACAAAATTGAAAAAGAAGCTGGGGTTCCCCAGTCTACCCTGGTGAAAGCCATTACCAGGGGCCAATTAACATGCAGCGGAATTGACCGGGTGGGTCCTGTGTTGCAAAAAATTCAGGAAATCCTGAACCAATATTTTCCTGAAGGAAAACCAGCAGATGCATCAATTCACTAAATCCACCCAAACTAGGAAACCAGATGAAAGATTTTATCGACTTAATTGAAGCAGAAATTCAGGTGAAAATTTCATCAGCTGACAACCTGCTAGAAGAAGCCCTGGGATCATCCATTACCGCTGAAATGGCAGCGAAGGAAGAACTGGCAAACGCAGCCCTTCATTACCTTGAAGGGATGCTGAAGACCCTGAAGCTTCTGAACACAGTGATGGGTTCATCCATGATCAGAACATCTATTTCAGACCTAGAAAAGCAAATACGCCACAGGAAAACGATGGTGTTTTAAGAATGGTTTTATTTCATACGAATGGTTTATGGGACCCCATCTGGAAATAGGTGGGGTTTTTTTATTGCTACAAATTTTGTTCCACTATCAAAGTTTAACCTTTGTATTGTGGGCCCTGAATGTGTTATTTGTAGCATGGAAGCAAACAAGACAGGACAGGAAATCCAGGTTTCAATTCTGGAAAACATAGGTGGATGGGGTTTCACCCTGAACACAATGCTGGATCAGCTACGTGGGTTTTCTGGGTCCAGGATCAATGTTCCTATCAATTCCTTTGGCGGCAACGTCACAGAAGGTCTGGCAATTTACAACACCTTGCGGGGAAGAAGTGAAGACGTCCACACCAAAGTGGTGGGCTATGCCATGTCAATGGGTTCAGTCATCGCTATGGCTGGGGACACTGTTTCAATGCCTGAAAATGGGTATTTGATGATTCACAATCCCTGGGCCATGACTATTGGTGATGTGAATGACCACCAGGGGACCCAGAAGCTTCTGCAAATGATGCGTTCTGACCTGGCAAAAATTTACCAAAGGAAGACTGGCCTGGACATGGCTGAAATCATAACCATGATGGATGAAGAAACCTGGATGAACGGTGAAACAGCCCTTCAGCTGGGTTTTGTTGATCAGGTCACAGACGGGGCTGACATTCAGGCCCTTTTTGATCCTAACGAATTAAGAAATTTTCAAAACGTTCCGGTGGCCCTGCTGGACCCCCAAAAAACAACAATGATGACAGTGAATTTAAGCGAATGGAAAGCCAGCCTGAAAAACGTTCTGGACACTGGCCGGGACTTCCTGGCAGCGGCTGAAGAAGATCAGACTGAAGACCAGGCTGGTGAAGACCAGGCTGAAGAAGATCAGACTGAAGACCATAATGGTGAAGATCAGACTGAAGACCAGGCTGGTGAAGACCAGGATGTGGAAGAAGCCCTAAATCAGATGTCCCAGATGGGTGAACAGCTGACTGAAAGCGTGGCATCCATGCAGAAAGCTATCCAGGCCCGGGTCGCTAAACTTGAAAACGCCACACAGGCTTCTATTCAGGCGGCCCAGGAAGCCTTCCAGGCTGAACTGGACAAACTGACTGAACGGATTGAAAAAAGCGAACAGGCCACAGCTAAAGCCATTTCTGGTGGAAGCAAGCGGAAGCCAGCGAACAGTTCACCAGCTGAAGGGAGCGGGTCTGAAAAGGCGTTCATGGGTAAAATCAAGACCCCAGGGAACGTAAAAAAATAATAAGTAACAAAGACACAGCCACCCAGGGTTTTGTTGCTTCTGGTGGGTTTTAAAAGTCAAAAAATCCTTTACAGAAATGGATGCTAATTTATTGAGTATTGCACCGAACTTTGTGCCAGAATCTGGCCAGTTCTTTTTTACCGCTAAGGACCTAAACAGCTTTCAGCGGGCGCAATATATGGACACCTTTGGGTTCTACCAGAACCTATTTGGGTTGTACACATATATGCCTATGAACCGTCGAAACAAATTCACGGTTCATACACCAAAGGGACAGCCACTAATGTGGCAGCCTTACACCAGTTGTTCATATTCACCCACTGGTTCAATCACTATTGGAACGCGGGAATTAGAACCTGATCCAATGTACATGAAGGAAATGTTTTGCCATGACATTTTCCTGGAATCAGCTTATGAACACATGATTGAATATGCAACCAGCGGGAACGTCGATCTGACACCTGAAGGGACCATGATTTTCAATCAGTTGATTGACGAGCTTCTGGCCAACGCGGCCTATGGGTTCCGTATCACAGCGGCCACTGGTCAGCTTTACAACGTGGACAGCGTAAGCTATTCACCAGAAAACACTGCAAACATCACAGACCTGTTCAAACGGACACATGGCACCATCAAAGGATGGCTGAAGCTGGCCAAAGATTTGGCAGCGGCTGAATACCCGTGGATGGACCTTCCAGTGGTGGCACCTTCTGATTTTGATGCTACTGGAAGTTTTACAGGAAACATTCTGGACCTTCTGGATGAACTGAAGGCAAACGCTAGGGGCCCACTTCGTCAATTAATTAACCGTGGTGGAATTGTCCAGCAGGGGCGATTCAGCTTTTACCCACTGGTCCTGGTTTCCACCAGCTATTTTAACGCAATTGTGGACCGTTATAACTTTGAATCCACCCAGGTGGCCACAAACCGTACACGAATCACCATGCGTGAATTTGGTGGTGAAACAAGCCCAACACCACAGCGGGTATATTACCTGGATGGGATGCTTCCAATCCTTCCAGTGGATGATGTGAATGGATTTGACCCCTACCTGGCAGGTGACACCCATTTCTGTGGAATTGTTGCCAGTGGAAACATCCAGATTGGCGCAAGCTTCACCAGCCTTCCACAAGATGTGGAAAACAATGACATGGGCGTTCTTATTGCGCGGGACAATGACCCTGTTTCTAATAGTTTTGGACAGTACGCTGTTTTAAGCCATGCCCTGGCAAAGACCGCAATCGCTGACCCTAACTATTTTGTGGGCGCTATTACACACACCACCCCAGCCTAAAAACTGGGTTTTGTGTGAATTGATTAATTAAGAAAAAAAAGAAGCAAATGCCAGATTTTAGCTGTGCCTTAGAAGACATCCAAACAGACGTACTGTGTGCGGACACTGGTGGTCTGTTGACCGTCTTCTGGGCTGACAAATCGAAAATAGACTGGACCGCAATGGCAGAAATTGCCAACTGGGATGATGCGAACTATACCGTTTTGAACTGGATTATGACAGGCGGTGGGACCTGGGGTGAAATCACCTTCCAGCGTAAAAACGGACGTTTGGATTCACTTTATACCAGTGACAACGGTTACTATGAAGTGAACCTTCTGAACATGATCCTGACAGGCCACACAGCAACCAGGACGGTGAATCTTGGGTCTGCCATTTCGTGCTGTGGAATTGTTGCCCAGGTTTTTGATAATAATTCCAGCAGCCGGGTGATCGGAAAGGAATTTATTGACGGGGCTTGGGTTGATCCACTAGATGTCTGTCGTATTTCCCGGCACCTGGACACCACTGGTGGTTTTGGAAGTCTGGATGACAAAAGCAGGGACGAATTTGACCTTGCAGCCCAGCACCTGAAGCCACCAGCCTATTCCAGCGTGACCCTAACCACAATGCGGACACTTTAATGGCTGGTTATGAATACAAGCCATCTGACGGGGCTGTGGAACAGCCCAGGACCACCATTCTGAAATACAGGGGAAGATTTTTCCCTATCGGAATTGGTGGGACTGTGACGATTGTTCCACAGCCTCCAAAGATGCCCAGGGTGTTTCCTGAAGCCACAGCTGAACAATACCAGCTACTGTGGGAAGCGGGGAACAGACACCTGGTGGACAGGGTGGAAAAGACCACCAATATGGCTACAAAGAAGACTACCAGAAAAAAGAAATCTTCAGAAGAAGAAGAAGAATAACGAAACAGGAACCAGGCTGAATGTTTAAACTCACAAACCCACTACCACAGCAACTTCGGGACACTGAAAAGCTAAGGAATTTTTATAGGGAATGGAACCTGGTTCCCTATGCCGGGAACAGCACTGCTTCCAGCCATCGTTTTTTATCCATCCTGTGTGATTTGTACGATTTAAGCCCCAGCCAGGGTGATTGTATTGAAAGCCTGAAATCCTGGTGTTTTGGATCAAACCTGGACCTGGTGGTGAATCCAGTGGAAGGAATGGTTTCAGACCCAGACCTGGTTTCAGCAGAGGAAAAGAAAGCCTGGGGTGAATGGATGAAATCCCTGGGGGTTTCACCTGTTGATATTTTAGAGATCACAAAGCTGTTGTTCCAGGATTATAAAAAAACCGGGAACGCTTGGTTGATTTACCGGGAAACAGTTGTGGGTGAAGCCAAAGCTGTTTCTTTAGAATTTACTGACAGCCTGAAGGTGATGTTTCTGAACACTGAACCAGATGAACCAAAAGCGGTTGTGGTTTCAAATGATTTTTTTGCTGGAACCTGGCTGACTGAAGAACCAAAGCTTTACAGGGTCTTTCCTGAATTTACTGAAGAAGAAAATGGCCAGCGTGTGACCATGTTTCATTTTAAAAATAAGCGGGACCATTCTGATTGGTATGGAAGGCCAGACAGCCTTCAGTCGTTGTTCTGGCAATTTGTGGAATGGCGTTCAACGGTCCGAACTGCAAAAATAACAGACAGCGACACCACATCAAAAGGAATCCTGGCAGTACAAGCCCACCACCCAGCTGGGAACGTGGCTTCTTCAGATGGTGAACCAGATGGTTTTTCACTTTCCACCCTGGCTTCAGCGATCAGGAAGACTACCACAAACCGTGGTGATTTCCAGGAAGCTGAATCACTGGGGTTTATGAAATACCCACATGGAGCAAACCCACCCACCATGATCCCACTGGATTTGAACAGGGACTACCAATGGGACGGAATGATTTTCAGTCAGGCTTCAAACAGGATATTTTCAGCACACCAGTGGTCACAGCTTCTGACAGGTCTTCAGCGAACATCTGGATCAATAGGTGGAAATACCCTGATTGACGAACTGATAACTAAAGAATCAGGAACTGTGGCACCTATTCAGCGAACATGGGAACGAAGAATAAAAGTGATCCTGGACCAGATGGCTGATTTTAGCGGAATGGAAGAGATGAAGCGATATTCACCAAGGTACACTGACAAGATCACAAAGGTAATTGAAAAACTAAGAGAAACCAAAAAAGAAGATGCCACAGACAATTCTGACAGAAGCGGAAGCGATCAGACACAGTAAAATTCCCAGGGGTGAATTTCCAGCCTGTGACGTGGCTGACATCTTCCAGGTTGAAAGAACTGAAAGAAGGAAAACTTTTGGGGAAGCCTTTTTTGATGCCATTGAAGCTGATGTGGTTGATTATGCTTCAGCCACAGAATTTGCCAAAGGGACAGTTTATTCCCCAGATGATGTGGTCAGCTACCGTGGGGCATATTACACAGCAACGGCTGGAACCACCAGCGAACCAAGTGACAGAACGAACTGGGACTTAGCCCCAAAAATGACAGACCCTGATTTTCAGGATTTGTGGTGTTTTTTCATGGCCAGATATTTGTCTTTGTTGGTTATTCGTGACACCATCCAGCCCCAGACAAACCAGCTGACAGGCGCGGGTGTGATAAACATTAATGGGGAAAACTTCAGTCAGGCAAAACCTGAAACTGTGGTGACTTCCTTTCATTATATAGATGCCCAGGTCAGAAGGACCTATGACAATATGGTGGCATGGATCACTGAAAAGGACACAGCTTCCCCAGGTGGCAAATGGTCCACTTTTCTGGGTGTTACTGATGCAGATGAAGAATGCAGAAATGATTCATTCAAATATCCTACTGAATGCCCTGGAAGCAGTGGAATAAATAGGGAAAAAATGAACAGCGGGTGGGAAGTGGCATGAATTTAGCCTGGGAAGCCACCAGGTCCACCATGATGGCACTGGCAGAGATTCATGGCGCTATTATCACAGAAGAACATGAAAAGGCCAGGAAGGCCATCTGTGATGGCTGTGAATACAAAGGGAACGTGGAGCCATATCCATCAGTTATTCTTCCAGGATGCACTGAATGTGGCTGTCCATTTGAAACGAAGCGAAAAATGTCCCAAATTGGGATAAGAAAAATAAGGTGTTCCCACCCTGAAGGAAACCTGTGGGAAGAAACAGATTTTGAATTTTTGACTAAAAAAAATAATTACAATGAGTAACGTAATTGAAGCGAAAAATCGGGGTGGAAAGATTGCAAACCCCAGCGCGGTTAAACCGAACATGGTTTCAGCTATTGACGCGGACCAGGTGGGTGTGAATGCCAAGCGTGATGAAGTAACGCTGACCACAGCCGGAAACTTCACAGCGTTTGTCTTTGACGGCGTGACCACCACACTGGATACACCCATTGCAGTGGCCAGCGTGGCGGCTATCAAAACAGCCCTGGAAGCTGTTGTGGGTCTGAAGGAAAACAACGTATGGATCAGCGTGGAATATGCTGGTGGTGATCTTACCATCAAACATGATGGCCAACTTCGTTTGGCTTCTGTGGCCTGTTCTGATGTTTCAGCTGGGGCACAACAAGCCACCACCCTGAAAGCCACCCTGGCCAGCCTTCTGAAGTATTCCACCAGCGCGGTGGGTGCCATCAGTCCTTTGACTATTGGCGGAACCACTGTGGCACTAGCCAACACCCCTTACGCGCACACTGGAACACCAGCCACTGATGATGCCACAGCGGCCACCCTGGCCACGGACCTGGACACAGCACTGGCGGCAGCCGGGGCCACTGTCGTAATTGGGGCGGCTGTTACGCGAAATGACATTGATTCTGATTATGACATCACATTTACCATTCAGTACGTGGATGATGCCCTGATCCTGGCCGGGACCCAACTGGCACCAGTTGATTCTTATTCTTCGTTTGTAGCGTAAAATAGGAAGCCCTTAAAAACCATCATTTTCATTGCCTGTGTTGGGGGTTCACTGCTTTTGTTTGTGGGCCCCCTTCCTGTTCTAAAGACCAAAAAATGAAAAGGATTTTTGTGATTCTTCTGATTCTTCTTCCATTTTCAACTTTTGCCCAGAAGTTTGCCTTCAGATGTGTGGAAGGTGACACGCTACTGAATGACCCAGCCTGCCACTGGTGTGAACCAGATCAGGAATTTATAATGTACGGGATTGAAGTGACAAGCCCAACAAGTCAAAAAAAATACATTAGGCACCCATACGAAGCCTATGTGAGAAATGACAGATACTTCGGAATAAATTTCAGCCAGGACAGCACACTGTTTTTTGACACCACTAGGGTGGACATGACAGAATTTACCACAGCCCAGTTGTGGGTTGATACATTGAACAATTGTCCATTGCCACCCCTTCCAGATATTGGCTTATGCTGCCAGGAAGTAGACACTTTTTTCATCCAGAATGATTCCCTTTGTATTTCTTTGACTTCTTTGGATACTGTTTATTGTGTTGATCTTTCTATTTACCGGGACAGTTTAAGCGTGGGCGCAACTACGATTTTCCGGGAATATTTCAGCAATATCACTGGCCCAGGTGTGGTGGTTGGTGTCAATGGTGGAACGCTACCTTCTGAACTTTCAGGGGTGGGTGTTTTTGTGGAAGGGATCAAACAGAAAGAAGGTCCACCAGGTGTGGGTGACTATGAAATAACAGGGGCAAATGTTTCTTTCAATTATGCCCTGGATGAAGAAGATGTGGAAGTCATTTTCTTCTGGTCCACTACTGATGCCTATAATATTTTTAGACAGTATTTTGCTGATGTTTCAGCTGGGGTGGTGACAGTGACTGAAAACGGTGGTGTGATCCCTGTTCTGAATCAGGCGCTTTCTGTGTTTGTGGAAGGAATGAAACAGCAAGAGGGCCCCACAGGTGACTATGAAATAGTTAGTAATCAAATTGTGTTCAATTACACCCTAGATTCTGAAGATGTGGAAGTCATTTTCATTCTGGGAATCAATGACCTAGGTTTCCTGGGATTATTTCAAGACAATTAACAAGCATGAAAAGGATATTGTTTTTTTTGGGGTTCATGGTGATTTCGGTTATGGGTTATTCTCAAAGTCCCAGGACCAGGCCCCTTCCAAAAAGAATCCATGAAGCCACAGCCCCAGGTCAGTTCATCATTGCTGACGCCAACAATGATGGCCAGTGGGACACCACAATGGTCTGGACTGGAACTGAACTTCTTCTGAACGGGGACACGGTGGCTGTTTATCCATTGACTGAATCCCAGTTTGTGGACCTGTTCACTATTTCTGGCGATACGCTTTATTTGTCGATCAGCCAGGATGGTGTTGTCCCAGTTGCTGTGAATCTTTCCCCATACCTGGACAATACAGATGATCAGCAGATTGAAACATTCAACCTGGTGGGGAACACTTTGACCCTGGCAATTGAAAATGATGGACAGCCAGACCAGACGGTGGACCTTTCAGGCTACCTGGACAACACTGATGCACAGACCCTGACATTTGATGACCTGACCAGGATTCTGTCAATATCTGGTGGTAATAGCGTGGACCTATCGGAAGGAATCCAGGACGAAGTGAATTCACTTCTGGTGGCTGGGACAAACATCACACTGACCTATAATGATGCAGGGAACACCCTGACCATTGACGCGGCCGGGGGTGGCGTGGGAACAGATGACCAAACAGTGGACACATTAAGCCTGACCGGGACGGTTTTGACTTTAGCCCTAGAAGATGACAATGAAGCACCTTACACAGTGGACCTGGCCAGTCTTCAGGATGGAACCGGAACCGATGACCAGACCCTGACATTTGATGACCTGACCAGGATTTTATCAATTGAAACAGGAAACAGCGTGGACCTATCCGAAGGAATCCAGGACGAAGTGAATGCTTTGCTGGTGGGTGGAACGAACGTCACACTGACCTATAATGATGCAGGGAACACCCTGACCATTGACGCGGCCGGGGGTGGCGTGGGA
>Ga0102814_10000500_pt1 | contig 28605 bp, 27 predicted proteins | sample ColrivemetaGS741_FD_79112 | JGI IMG/M metagenome (GOLD analysis project Ga0102814, IMG submission 79112) | Estuarine microbial communities from the Columbia River estuary - Flood tide ETM metaG S.741 | ecosystem: Environmental > Aquatic > Marine > Intertidal zone > Estuary | place: USA...
TGAGTGCTGTCCCAATCACTACTTGTGTTAAGAACGCTCGTGTGAGTGCTGTCCCAGTCACTACTTGTCGCAAGAACGCTGGCATGAGTGCTGTCCCAATCACTACTTGTGTTAAGAACGCTCGTGTGAGTGCTGTCCCAATCGGCACTTGTCGCTAACACGCTGGCATGTGTACTATCCCAATTGGAACTTGTCGCAAGAACGCTAGCATGAGTGCTGTTCCAATCGGCACTTGTTGCTAACACACTCGCATGAACACTATTCCAATCACCACTTGTGTTAAGAACGCTGGCATGAGTGCTGTCCCAATTGGAACTAGTCGCGACAACACTTGTGTGTGTGCTGTCCCAATCACTACTAGTCGCTAACACGCTTGCGTGAGTGCTGTTCCAATCGGCACTTGTTGCTAACACACTCGCGTGAGCACTGTTCCAATCGGCACTTGTCGCAAGAACGCTGGCATGAGTGCTGTTCCAATCGGCACTTGTTGCTAACACACTCGCATGAGTTGATTTGGTATTAACACTATCGATACTACTAAATGTTTCACCATCTGAAAAGATTAAGCTATGTTCGTTGAGGTACACATCTCCACTAGCGCTTATATGACCACCGACAGTCAAATCACCATCAATTATATCATAACCACTAAGCTCTCGTACCTTGATGTCGATAACATCTACAACACTGCTCAGAGCTGTGATGCTAGTGAACACTGCTGTTGTTCCTGCTAGATGACCAGTGATATTCAAATCACCACTAATGGTATCTCCACTGGTGTTAACAAATGTTGTGTTGTTGTAATTTGTGTTGTTTGTAGCACTATCACTATTGACAAATGTATAAGCTCCATCCCAATCACTACTAGTCGCTAACACACTCGTGTGAGTGCTGTTCCAGTCTGAACTTGTAGCAAGAACGCTGGCATGTGTGCTGTCCCAATCGGCACTTGTTGTGTTTACACTCACATGAGTACTATTCCAATCGGCACTTGTTGTGTTTACACTCACATGAGTACTGTCCCAATCTGAACTTGTCGCTAACACACTGGCATGTGTATTATCCCAGTTGCTGCTTGTTGCTAACACGCTTGCGTGTGTACTGTCCCAATCGGCACTTGTTGTGTTTACACTTGCGTGTGTACTGTCCCAATCTGAGCTAGTAGCTAACACACTAGCATGAGTGCTGTTCCAATCGGCACTTGTGTTAAGAACGCTTGTGTGTGTACTGTTCCAATCTGAACTTGTCGCTAACACACTCGCATGAGTACTATTCCAATCGGCACTTGTTGTGTTTACACTTGCGTGTGTACTGTTCCAATCACCGCTTGTGTTGTGAACGCTTGTGTGAGTGCTGTTCCAATCGGCACTTGTTGTGTTTACACTTGCGTGTGTACTGTCCCAATCACCGCTTGTGTTGTGAACGCTTGTGTGAGTGGATTTAAATCTTAATACATCTTCTATAGATACGTGCTCGTCAGAGATTATAATATCTCCATCTGTACTTATACTGCCATCTACTCTTAAATCACCATCAATGATATCATACCCACTTAATTCACGTACCTTTATATCAATAACATCAACAACACTGCTCAGAGCTGTGATGCTCGTGAACACAGCTGTTGTTCCGGATAAGTGACCTACAACTGCTAGATCACCACTAATGGTATCTCCACTGGTGTTAACAAATGTTGTGTTGTTGTAATTTGTGTTGTTTGTAGCACTATCACCATTAACCCAGCTATAAACACTATCCCAATCACCGCTTGTTGAAGAAACAGATGTATTTGTTGACTTCCAGTTATCGATTTGTTCTTGTGATACAAATTTATGTGAACCATGAAAGTCATTTATATCATCTGAATCTAATGTAATTGAGGGTCCTTGATAACCGTTAACAAACTGTACAATATTGCCTGGTGCGAACAGCTTTTCATAACCATTATATTCATCAATATTCGGGTAGTATGTGCCATCCGGATCGTCAATTATAGCAATTAAATTCTCTTGTGTTGCAGTTACAATCACAAAATCACCACGCTTGATATTTGTTAGATTGGATACTAAACTTGGATTTTCAACACGATCTACATGTGTTATAGCTAACCTAGGTACTTGATCATCCTTTAAAACAAGCTTTTGTGATACATCATCAAACTCTAGATTTGCAAAACCTTCACCACTTGTATTGTTAACTAGATTGTACACACTATCCCAATCTGAACTTGTCGCAAGAACGCTGGCATGAGTGCTGTCCCAATAGGCACTTGTTGCTAACACACTAGCATGTGTGCTGTCCCAATTGGAACTTGTCGCAAGAACGCTGGCATGAGTGCTGTTCCAGTCACTGCTTGTCGCAAGAACGCTGGCATGAGTGCTGTCCCAATCTGAACTAGTAGCTAACACACTTGCGTGTGTGCTGTTCCAATCACCGCTTGTAGCTAACACACTTGCGTGTGTGCTGTTCCAATTGGAACTTGTCGCAAGAACGCTGGCATGAGTGCTGTCCCAGTCACTACTTGTCGCAAGAACGCTGGCATGAGTGCTGTCCCAATCGGCACTTGTTGTGTTTACACTTGCGTATGTACTGTTCCAATCACCGCTTGTAGCTAACACACTTGCGTGTGTGCTGTTCCAATCACCGCTTGTAGCTAACACACTTGCGTGTGTGCTGTTCCAATCACCGCTTGTAGCTAACACACTTGCGTGTGTACTGTTCCAATCACCACTGGTGTTAAGAACGCTAACATGAGTTGATTTGGTGTTGATACTATCAATACTACTAAATGTTTCACCGTCTGAAAATATTAAGCTATGTTCGTTGAGGTACACATCTCCACTAGCACTTATATGTCCACCGACAGTTAAATCACCATCAATGATATCATACCCGCTCAGCTCCCGTACTTTAATATCGATGACATCAACAACACTGCTCAGAGCTGTGATGCTCGTGAACACAGCTGTTGTTCCGGATAGATGACCCGTTATGTCTAGGTCTCCAGTTATAATATCCCCACTAGTGTTTACATAATTCGTTCTGTTATAGTCAGTGTTGTTTGTAGCACTATCACTACTAACAAACGTGTGAGCACCATCCCAATCACTACTCGTTGCAAGAACACTGGCATGTGTGCTATCCCAATCGCTACTGGTGTTAAGAACGCTCGTGTGAGTACTGTTCCAATCACCACTTGTTGTATTGACACTCGCATGTGTGCTATCCCAGTCACTACTTGTCGCTAACACACTGGCATGCGTACTGTTCCAGTCACCACTTGTTGTATTGACACTCGCATGTGTGCTGTTCCAATCAGCACTTGTGTTAAGAACGCTTGTGTGTGTACTATCCCAGTCACCACTTGTTGTATTGACACTCGCATGTGTGCTGTTCCAATCAGCACTTGTGTTAAGAACGCTTGTGTGTGTACTATCCCAGTCACCACTTGTCGCTAACATACTGGCATGTGTGCTGTCCCAATTGGAACTTGTAGCAAGAACGCTGGCATGTGTACTGTCCCAATCGGCACTTGTTGCTAACACACTTGCGTGTGTGCTGTTTAATTGAGTAGAGCTACCACCATCCCAATAAACATCACCATGAGCACTTACATTATGTGTGTATATGTTCATCCAATGTTTATCAACGGAACCTAAATCGAAAGACATATTTTGACTAGGTTGTAGATTACTTGCAATTTCAGAATTAAAGATAACAGAATCTAAATCAGTATCTCCAACATTGATAATACCATCTGCACCTGCACTTAGATATGCATTCCCATCAACATATAAATCACCTTTGACGTGTAAGTCATTCTCTAGAGACACATTACCAGAAACAGCAACACCACTAGTAGCAGACAATGTGCCATGTACTGTTGAGTTGCCTTGATGTATCTGATCACCAACAACTGTAAGATTTCCATCAACATCAAAGTCACTTGTTGTGACTGTTTGTAACCTTTGAGGTTTGTCTTGTACTAGTACATTATTAATCCAGAACTTCGCATCAACTTCTGTTCTTGCTATCAACTTAACAATACGTTCAGTTGTAGGTACTTCAGTAGCAGACAACACTACTGAATTAACATTCGCAAAAGGGTTACTAGATGTATATACAATACCTGATTCAACTTCATTAACAAACGCCTCAGAATAAAAATCATCCCACTTTGAAACGAAGTGATAATTTAATGTTTGAATATCACCTTGTTGAATGCCGAGTGTCACATTATCTTCTAGAGCTTCAAAAGTAATTGACCAGAAGTTCTGCATATACTCTTGGTCTTGTGTCGATACATCATAAACTACACCTAATTCAGATCCTTGGAATGATTGGTTGTTACCAAGTACCCAGTGGTTTGTAACTTCGTCTTTCCTCGCAATTCCAGAGAGTGTTGACATCGCAGATGATCCTGAACCGTGACCACCACCAACATTACCGTATGAACCTTCATAAACTGTTAGATAATCTACAACCAATGTTTTAGCGCTGATTGTGTCAGTATTGAGAGTTGTGAACGTTGAGTTCATAGCACCTGATACAACCAAATCACCCGCTACAGATAAATCACCGGTACTGCTATCAAACTCTAATCCAGGTCCCGTACCGTCTTGTAAATAAAATGTAACATCTGCAGCTGCATCAAATGAACCAATTTCAACATGATTATTTGAATTTGTATTCTCTACCAGCTTTAACAGATCACCTCCACCAGCTGCTAATGTAATACCGTCAGGAATGAAACGTAAGTATGTATTCTCATCATGAAGATGTCTGATGTCACTCTCAATCTTCAAGTTACCTTGCGCTAGATGCATATTACCTAGTACTTCAAATGTTGGTTCTGGTAACTCATCTACAATTTCATTTGGTAGTTCACCAATCTGTACAGGTCCGTGAGCTGTTAATCCAGAGTTAAATAAAGCATTACATTCTACTCTAAATGGATGAAACGGCATTTGAGTGTAAGTGACATTCTCAACAGTACCATCGGATTGATCAACCGGATTGACAGCTCCTGGATTGTACCCTAAGAAATCACACGAATCAAAAACCCATGGTCCATTAACTGCTGATAGTTGACCTACTATATTAACATTAGTTGTTATGTTGAGATCATTCTCGCCAGAAACGGTCATAGGACCATCTGTGGTGTCGACAGACAATTGATCTAATTCTGTTGGTACATCAACATCTAAAATATTGGATGTTGAGTCATTATCTCCACCATGTATGTAAACGCCACCTTCAGTTGTGTCTATAGTTAATTGATCAAGATAAGTATGAGCTGAAACATCAAATGTGTATGAATGTATCAAAACATTTGGTACATTGAATGCTGCTCCTTGAGAGGAACCATTAACGGTGAAGCCTCTGGATCCTGTGTTTATCGATGCACCGTTAGCAAACGTACCTTCATCTGCTACATATAGTTGATCACCTATAGATAATGTACCAGCAACAAATCCGCTGTTATGGACTGTCAGATCATATGTGTCTATATCAACACTATATAGATACTTCCACTTGTTTGTAACACTACCTAAATCAAAGCTATCTGTTATGGTTGGTATAAAATTACCAGAAATATCACCCACGAGTGATATTGTGTCTGTCAAGTCATTGCCTATTACGACACTACCATCATTACCGATTAAATTAAAAAATACATCTCCATCAACATGCAAATCACCATCAATCTGCAAGTCACTTTGAAATCGTGAGGGTTGTGTTACACTAAGCGATTGTGAGATCGTCTGTGATCCAGCTACATGTAAATCACCATCTGTATCAATACCGTCACTCACATTAAGTGTACCGCCAATATCCACAGATCCATCAGTAGTAAATCCTTGTTCTAATGTCAGCTGACCACCAATATGTGTGTTTGTTAACTTACTATCACCAGTTGCGGTCAATCCATTTGTATTGATATTGACTGCATCAATTTCAGTCGCATTAATACTTACAACCCATGCATTAAACCATCTTGCAAAATTATTACCTAACGAGAAGAGAGAGTCACTATCTGGAACAATATCACTACCAATCTCGGATTTGAATATTACAGTATCATTATCACTATCCCCAACGTTGATTATACCACCGGCTCCAGCACTGAGATATGCATTTCCATCAACTCGAAGATCTCCCGCGATGTGCACATTGTTACTGAAATAAGCATCCGTATTAAATATAGATCTGTTATTACCAACTATCTGAAACTCACTACCATTTGTATTAATTACTACATTGTGTAGACTTGCAGCATTCGCTTCTAAGGTACCATCAACAACAACATCAACCGCTTGTATGGGTGTTTCATTAGTAAATTGTACTGGTGTATTAAAAATTGTTTTGTTGTCACCATTAAAAATTATCGGAAGATATCTGGAATTAGCTGTAAGTGATTCAAAAACCGTCGGCGCTGAAACATTGAAGATGTTCGCAAAATCTAGATTCTGCCAATCATCTAAATCCGGGCTTGTCACATGAAATCCACCATATGTGGTGTCAATCTCTACACTATTTGTAAACAATGCTGATTGTGTGAAGTTGGTCGCAGCGTCGACATTAAACGTACCACCACCATTAATGTTAAAATTACTCGCTGCAGAAGTTTCAACATCTGTATTTCCTAGAATTGTAGAACTGCCGGTGAAGTCTGTATTCGCATTAATTACAATACCACCCGATCCGTGAACTAATAAATTACCATCTTGGGTGTCAATTGTTGTCTTATTAAGATTGGTAGTCTCGTGTACTACCAGAGTGCCTATATCTGATATATTAGCAGATACATTATTCAGCGATACATCAGATATGAAATTCACTGGTTGATCTGTTTCAAAAACAACTCCACCAGTACCTACAATATTGAAACTATCATTCAGTGTTGATGTGATGTCAAGACCATTATGTATAGTGGTCTTACCATAAATGTTTGTAGTAGAGTTAATAGCCAGGCGATTATCACCTACATCAGTACCAAACTTAATCAACCCAACTCCAGTAACTAAAAACTCTTCACTATGTTCAAGATTTATGCTAATATTACTATATGTTTGTATATCTTTGTAAAAGCTCGTTATACCATCAAACTGCACCTCATCCTCAAAAGTAGCGCTTCCCTCAACACTCAATGTACCTAATGTTAATTTATTGTCTATATATACATTTGTGTCTTCAGTAAAATTAACATCACCTGTACCTTTAAAAGTTGATCCATTTAAGCTAGTATCTACGATCATATCGTAGGCTGTAGCTGTCCCTGAGAGTGTTATATTTTGATTAAAGAAACTAGGTGCACCGACGATCATCGCTCCGTCACCGGTGACAATAAATTCAGCATCAGTCCCTTCAAATGTATTTGTATCTATGGATGTGCCTCTCAGGTATGTTTCACCATTAACATTCAGATTATTAGTTATCTCAGCACCTAAGTCATTAGCTATATATAAACCACCTTCACCAATCACCTCAACACTACCCTGTAGTCCACCATTATTTGAAGTGTCGAGTTTTGTATTGTTATAGAATATAGAAGTACCTGTAGATGTGAAGTTACCCTCAAAATCTACTCCATTAGTTGTCGCGACGTAAAGTCTCTCTGTACCTGTTACTGACATCTGACCATCGGTAGTATCAACAGTCAGCTTATCAACTTCTGTTGGTTTACGAACAATTAGATTAGAGTCTATCAAAAATTCACCAGAAGAGTCTACATGCAAACCCTTATCACCGGTGATATACATCTTACCGTCAGTCGTATCTACTGTCAATTGATCTACTTGAGTATGAGCATCAATATCAATTGTAGTGTCTATGTTCATTCCACCAGCACCGATGATTTTGAATTCACCCTCTGTGGTATCTACTGTTAGTTGATCTAGTTGAGTGTGTCCATCAACATCCAGCGTTGTGTCGATATTAACTCCACCTATTGTATTGATTAGTAGTTCTTGATCACCTTGCACTAACATGCGACCATCATCAGTATCTACCGTCAATTGATCTAGTTGAGTATGTTCATCAACATCCAATATAGTATCGATATTGACACCCGCACTAGTAGATATTCTAACTTCATGTGACCCACTAACTACCATCTCGCCATCAAATGTATCGACGGTGAGCTGATCTAGAAATGTATGTTCATCAATATCAACGACATTATCAATATCGACCGGTGTGTTAACATATATCAATCCATCACCACTAACAATCATATTACCGTCAGTTGTATCAACAATCAATTGATCTACATATGATGTATCATTAACATGTAATCCACCCTCAATATATAACGATCCAGTAACACCTGGATCTGCTTGTGACGTCTGTTGATAGTCACTTGTTGAATCCTCAGGATCACCTACAACACTAACACTACCTACAATAGTCATTCTTTGATTAGGTCTATCAACGTCCGGTAAATTGCCGAGGTTGATACCTAACCACCCTCCTAGTAAATCTGAGTCACCTGCGCTACCAGTAATGAGTAGAGTAGACTTTCCGTCATTTCTTATATCAACCAAATCATTTGATCCATATTGATCAACATGTAATGCAGCAGTTTTTCCATTACTATTATCTGCTACAACAACAATCTCAGTGGCACTTGTTGTATAAACTTGTGTATGTAGATATGTTAGTTCACCAAAAGCTGACAAATTACCAGTAATAGTAACATCACCATCGATATATGTACTGTCTCTAAAAACATTCCAACCAACCGGTGCCGGCATACCCCATGGGATGGTATCAAGATTACTTCTATCAGATCTCGGACCATTCAAAATATATTCATTGCTAGCACTTACTAGACCACTAATAACAAAGTCACCCATGAATGGAAAATCATGACTCGCTATAGGGTCTAGACCACTATCAACAATATGAGGACTTGGGAGTGTATGATGATTCGCAGAGTGAAACTTATTATGAAACTTTCTATTACCGGCCATATATTATTATTTATTTCTGGTATACAGATTTAATCATAAAAAAACCTCTAACTATGTCACATATTTATATATAACATTCACTATTAAATAATAACAAAATTAAATGTTAGAGAACAACTGTCATTGACGGTAGTGGATATACATTTAATGACTTTTCAGACATTATAGTCAATATATTCTGTTGTAACTGAAACATCTCATTCAAACATCTATTAATCGTCGACGTGAGAACAACTTCATTCATACCAACATAGTTATTTGGTGTGATATTATATTTGAGTGTCTCTAACTCACTTGTTGTTAGATACTTAAACCCCATATAAATTGAAAATCCACTAGAGTTAAATGCAGTACTGAATCTGCGTGATGTGTTTTCAAGTAATAATAAATTGTTGAACAGCATCTTATTCAAACATTTATTGTATGTTAGTGCGTCAACATTTTCATTTTGTTTAATTCTAATATTATTGAACTCAATATACTTCAAATCGATTGGATATTCGATACTGTTTTGAAAACCACTGTCCTCAAAAAATTGATATATACCACTTCTATTATATTCAAGTAATAAGATTTCATCCTTCACAACATCAAGACCACCGACACTACGTCTTTCCGGGAATATAATCAAATCACTTAAATTCCTTACATTTTCATCTGGACCTATGTTGCCTGTTGTTGGGTTGCTGAACTGAAATGAACCGATAAAAGCTCCTGGTCGAGATACGTATTTTTTGTATACATTTTTATCTGTAACGATATACATAATGTTCGGATTCTCAACACTGAAGCTAATTTTCTTGAAGTCTTCTGATAATATTTGTGAGTTGTATTTGTTAGCATCAATTAACGGTTGTTGATCAACCACCTCAAATGATTTATTGAAAATAGATATTATAGCATCATTATCGATATTATGTGAGAGTATGTAGAAATTGTTTGTTGATGTGTTAAATTCAATATCTTTAACATCCGAGATACTCAATACACCTAGTGAGAAGCTACTCTTCCAGTTTAGGTGTGAATCAAAACACTTGATATTAATCTCCTTGCTTGTTGGGTCCATATCAACAACATAAATCAAATTATCAACAATAGTAAAGCAAACCGGATTTATAAATTTTGTTTTATCCGCTAACAATCCAGTACCACCAACAGTTCTCGTCAACAGTCTACCTGGAGTGTCATTCAATAGAATTGCATCATCTAACGAAACGAGACCTGAGAGGTCGAACTTGAATATTATATTGTGATTACCATCCAAAACGAACAGATCCTTATTAGTGTTAGTATTTATATCAATAATATTCTCGAAAAATATATTGTTTGACGGATGTGTAATGCTACTATCTGAACGTATAACACCACCTGGTGAGTCTGGATTCACAATAACATCAACATTACTATCAGTACCACTTAATAATATTATATTTGTAGTCGTTGTCGCTACCAGATTAAAGACACTCTCATCAATATTATTCTGTATTTTCAGTATTTTTTTAACATCAGACAAATCACTATCAAATGAACTAAAATTAAAATCATCCTGGCTTGACCACTGTATGCCCAACCCTTTATCAATGATCATATTATCTGTAAAATCTGTATTTGGTATGTTGTTTGTTGGTATAACAGAACTTGATGTTAGATACAACCAATTCTGATGTATCTTCTCAATACATCTATTAATTGTTACATCTAATATAAACTCGTTAGGTTTGATCTTGATACTCTCGAAATTGTGAGGTAACGCTAACTTGTCACCGGGCAGTCGTTCCTGTAAGAATCCATTATCATTTAATATACTAATAAATTCGCGTGAGTAGCTTGTTGTTTTTGTTGTTGTCATGATATCCAATTAATCCTTTTCATATAGCTGTTAACAGGTGAGAGGTTGTTAATCTTATCTGTGAGCTGATTGTTGATATAGTTTTGTATGCTTGTACCAGTCAGTGTATCATTAACAATGGTTATGTCATAGGCAGTTGATTTCTTCCCAGGTGTCTTGTGTTTATAGAATGATGTTATGTGATCCAGGTAATCTCTTTTACCACAAGGTAGAGTAAATCTCAGAGGTTCAATCTTCTTATTCATTTTAGATATAGACTTTATATCATTAAAATTTAAATACGAGTTAAAAACATTATAATTCATAATTTTCATGTTCTTTACAAACATGTAATTTTGCTTATGTATATGTTCAGAGAATGTTATATTATTAAAATATGGTTCCGCTCCGACTAGTATCGGATCTTGTATTGTTTTTGAGAATTTATACGCTGCACCGCTAGCGGTATCATCACTTGATTCAGCGACACGTAAGATGCCGTCAACAAATAAACTTATATTACTGTTATTGCTATTGAAAGAGAATGAAAAATTATGAAACCCTGTCGAGAAGTCCTCGACGTTGATAATCATTTTTTTGACTGATGTTTTATCTGTATCGAAATAACTACTGAGCCTCGTTTTAAAGATTATACAATTCTGATTTAAAACATCTTTACAAATCTGTCTTATTGTTTCAAAATTTGTCAAGGATTTTTGTGTAGATAGGTTATACTCTATCGGTAGTTCAATTGTATTAGAGCTTAGTACCATCAAATCTCTATCAAGTTTTATATAATTGACCTCAGGAGTGTTCTCGCGCCTGATTAGAAGAATAATATATGTAGTAAACTCATGATCTTGGTCAAACTCATTCACCAAATCAAACGCAACACTATCAAAATCACCAGATGATAGTGTCGGTTCGATTGTTGATAGATCAATTGACTCAATTACTGATCTACTGTGTAAAGTTTTTGTTATCTTGTTACCATGCACTATGAATACTTCATTGTGTGTATTACATTTAATGCCGTGAATCGGCATGCCTGGTTGTGATGAGAAGGCGATTGTCGTTGTTGTATCGCCTCTATTGACTCCTCCGGTTAACTGTATATTGAAATCCGATCCATCCTCATTTTTGCTGTCTGGTATATATGCTGGATCACCCTCTACAATTGACACAACATTCGATAGATTAACGTTATTCCACTCATTAACAAGTGTAGATAATGTTTTAACACCGTCAGGTATAATAGTTATTATGTTACCCAACTCACCATTGTCTCTGTTGTTTGCTACAAGCATTATGTATCTACTAGATTGCTGACCAACTATAGGTATAAAATCTTCAAACGATGCATTTATACCGTCTTGTTCACTCAATGTAAATTTATACACCACATCACCCTTAACATACCACGGTTGATCAAACATATCAATTGTGTATGATTCACAATCTATAATATATTGATACTCACCGTCATTTGCTGTTTGTAAATATTTCCTGCCGGAAGTTTCAAGCACAACATCAAAATCATTAGATATTTTCGTATTACCAATACCAATCGGCTCGAAAGGAAATATTGTGTTGAGTTGATCTAATTGCTCATTATCAATCCGGAATCTAAATATTTGGTCGTGTTCATCCAGGATGTATCGGTAATTTTCATCAATATCAGCATCAACAATCTTACCAGCTGGTGATTGTTCTAGATCGCTAGCAAGTAATATTATATCTTGCTCTGGTACCCATGGGCTAGAAATTACATCACCATTTGAGTCATAATGATACACACTGCCTTGCCCAGTTAATATTAACTGAAACTCTGGATTCTCGTCATTCCACTCCTCAATTATTTCTCCGATATGCTTCGACGAGTAACTACTACTATAAAGTCTCACAATACCATTCGGCACACCTGGAGTGGATGATGTTATATACACTTCTTGTTGTTCATTACGATATGAAATCGTTGATGTTAATTGCAAATTCTCAACTAACAAACCTTTAGTATCAAAAACGGTGGCAGATATATCTTTATATATCGTTATATTCTCGTTACCAGCTAACCGTGTGTGAGAAACGGTATCCTCTACATCAAAACTCATCACCTCGACCATATCAGTATTATATAGCTTGATATTATCATCACCAAACAAAGTAATGTATGGAGTGCATTCGATTTTATTGAATATACCCACACCTTCATTCGTATAATTACCCAAGATCTGACTCCCAATTGGTTTCGACCAATCATCAAAACTCATGTCAAATGTAATTGTAAAATCACTATTCGTTACATTAGCTGGCGTGTTAGTTTCAATATATTGATCACCAGTGAATGTGAGATAATCATTATTATCATCCTTTATAAATTCAGTTCTATCTTGGTAATATGCTGGAACTTCTCCGGAATGAATCGAATCCTCCATTAATCCATCAATCAATGACTCTATATGACTCTTACCGACTCTATAGTAAGCATACAATCCTCCAGGCTCAAAAACCAAATCGCTAGTTTTATCAAAAATGTAACTATCATGCGCATCTAACCGATCAACAACGTTATCAAATTTGGATCTATAGGTTGAATATTGTCCTGATATTTCCAAAGCTTGCGATACAGTGAACTTCTCTGGATTATAATATCTATCAACCCAAACTGGTCCTGGTACATTCTCTTCTCTCCAGAACTCACTGAACAGATTAGGTTGTTTATCTTGATTTGGTGTTATAGCTCTGTAAATCTTGTCTCTCCAACTGACGAATATATTCTCATTAAACATCATATTTTCATTCCATGGAGTTGTTGGCGTACTCCGCAGCCAAGAACACAACCATGTACCTACATCCTCATCAACTGTCTGCCCGCCAGGTGAGTTGTACTTATATCCTGACGTTTTCTTAAAGATCTTATCAGCATGTAGAGGTGTGTCTCCACCAATTGCACCTTTTTCAATCAAACCAGCGTCATTAATATTAATCTGCTCATATGGGTACATGTTCTGTGGTGTGTTGAAATATGTTATACTGTCCGGTGGTATGTTTATTTCATGCTCGAAAGTGTCATACCCAAGATATAAATTATCCGAATCCTTGAAGAACATCTTGTTATATTCTCTATGTTTGCAAGGCTCTCCATCCGGAAATGGGTTTTGATCATTCACATCTCCGTCTGGAGATATTTGATTCTTGAGTTGTGTTATATTTACAAGAACATCACCATTGTTATCAATATTATAAAATTGTGAGTCTAGCAAATAATTATTGGATACATCTGTGATTGAGTCTGTGATATTAACATCTAGATTATTCTGATTGTCGCTTGTTTGATACGTCACCCAATTGTTAGGTAAATTCATATCATTGACAGTCTTCCTATATGGTGTGTATCTCATTGCTGTTGTTAGAGGTAATGGTGCACCTGGTACATCCGTCGCTGGTAGTAACTTTATTTTGCCTGCGACAATATCAGGCACCAACCAATAAACATCACTATTAATAACTTTGTATAGAATCAGGAACCCATTATCGTTGTTTATATAATAATTGAAGAACTCTGCATCAGTAGGTATATCATCTGCCACAACTTTGAAGACAATACTTAAATCATCTTCCACGACAGACATAAACACACGGTCCATTGTATCTATATGACTTACTGATATGTTGTTATCATCATAGATTGTTATATTAAAATATATTTCGTTCGCTTCTTCTGTCTGTGCGTAGAACCAACTGTCCCTACCTGGGTTGTCACCTATGTAATAAACTCTACTATCAGACTTGGATAGCAATTCTTCTATAGCAATATATGCTGATATATTTGTAAATGTAGGGTAAGCATTGCATATCAAACTAGTTGTAAATTTAACTGGGAAATTTTCTGAATTTAAGTTGAAGTTCAGAACATCATCAATCTTTAACTCATCCGTTAAGGCGATGTTACTATAACTATCTGTACTGAGATCAGTTATATTTTGCTGTAATTTGGATGTAGTGAGCTTCAATCCATCAGAAGTCAAAATCTTCGTGGAATCAAATGATATTAGATCATCATGCTCATGCTTAAAATTTAGAGGCACCCAATCAGAATTTGTCTTTATGCTTATTGATTTCATATGAACATAGTACACAAACGCACCGGAATAATGTATTTAGATGCTGAAACCGCGAAGCTCATCGCGAGGGTTAAATTAAACCTAAGTAGCGTTTTCTGAGATGCTCGCGAAGTTTATCTTGTGAGTCGTCAGTTGATGTTTGTTCTGTTGTAGTTTCTTGAACTTCACTTACAACTTCATCATCTACTTCAGGTGTGTCTGGGGTTATTTCTTCTGTATCTGCCATGTATATATTTATATCACTAATGTTCAATAACTGATATAGTAAGGCATTTGTTGTGTAGCTTGTGTACACCAGTGACAGGTGTTACAGAGTTCATAAAATCCATCTTAGGTTCATTACCTTTACATAGTGAATCAATTGTATACGAGAATTTTACACTATTGTTTGATTTGATTATATTGTACGGAAGTGGCACTTCATAGATCTTATTCATGTTTTTATTAGTTTGGATCGTAAATCTAATATAGTAACCATCACTATTAAGTAATAATAATTTTCCTCGGCGTACAGTTTTCTCCTCTAAACAAAAGGTTACTTGTTTGAGTAGATAGTCTTCAAGTGTGTTTATAAAATCGAACATATCAAATATTAAAAAATGTGCTTTTCTCACCAGGTGTCATAGGATATAGCGTGTTGTTAAAATATTCCCAAAACTCACTACCATCACCACTCACAGGAATCTGACTAATTAACTCACAGTTATCAACACTGATACATCGGTAATCTTGTTTGAATATATCCCACGCGATTACGAGGTTTTTTCCTGTAGGGCTGTAATTTAATGAAGAGTATCCTTGTTTATAATTTAAGGTTTCCCGACCAGGTTCACTTTTTAAAATTACGGGACTGTTTGTACATAACATCCTCCTAGTTGCTGGAGCTCCTGGTTTTGGTCTACGCCGCTTGAATTTAATTTCTAAGACATTATTCTCAAGCAACACCTTGAGTGTGCTTGCACCAACCTTCATTATGTAGCCTTAGGTTTGCATATACCGAAAATTCTATCTTCGTTTAAAAAACAACTGTTTTTAATTTTTCCGTGATTCTCAATCTCTAAATTACCAACTGTAATGCCTTTGTCATGAGGGAAACAAACATGATCTCCAACCTTCACTAGCTTGCAGTTTGGACCGGCCAGGAGAACCTCTCCTAATCTCCATGAAAATGTGCTAGCGTTGATTGGAATCCAGACCCCATTTTTAAGAATTTCAGAACCATCGTCATTACAATCAACATACTTGACTAATATTATATCATCTAGGACACCTGAGAGTTCGTATCCGAATAAATTGAAGTTTTCGCTAGAAGAATAATTTTCTAATTGTATTGTGCCTTTGACATCATCACTGAGATCGGCTTGAGCTTGTTGTACAACGTTGGAGTTCATAATAAGATTTAATCTCTCTTTGAGAGATTTCAAGCCGTCGCGCTAAAATAGGTACATTCTCTAACTCTACAGAATCCTCCGGTTTCTTCTTTTTGATATAATGTATTCTTTTGAAGTTAAGTTTAGGAAATACACGCGATACAAACCTGTAGTATTGTTGCTTCGTTTCAAATGTATTATACAACCAATTAGTAGTGTTGTTTATTAATGTAGCCATCGCGGGACTGTACATACTACTCCACCGGTTGATCATATATTGATTGAAATTGACCTCATCATCAATATTTTGCAACAACTTACCACGTTTAGTGAACAAGATGTCGTTGAGACAATCAAATATAGTCACTTAGATATAATCTTGGTTGTAGCTATGAACATGTCATCATTCATCGCGTAAAACATCTCTACAACTGTGTCCTGAAACGTCTTCACTTGCTCGTCTGTCATGTTAGTGCTGTATGCAAAGCTTGGAGCTCTATCACCTGCACGTACATTGATACCTGTGTGACCTAATGCAGCTCCATCTTTTGTGTATGTGATGCTCACACTACATTTACCTTTGGGTTGTATGATACCACCGCTCGTAAACTCTTTATGTACAATTAAATCATCACCATCCACTTCGATAGGAGCTTTGATGATACTCTGTAAGACGTTAGCTATGCCGGTGTTGAATAGTCGCTGCCATGCCACTGCTCCGAAGCTATCCAAACCAGGTATCTCCCAACAAAAATTGATCGCATCATCACTGTAGATAAAATCATTTTTTAACACATCTTCATGATCGATCATACCATCAGCTTCAACAAGCATGGGGCTTCTGAATGTGACGATGTTACCAATAGGTAGCGTCCTGTTCTTGAAAAATGTATATGCGAATCTTCGGTGAATTAAATCACCATCATAATTGTTAACGTTTACTATCATACATCGATTATACGGTATTTGTGATGTGAAATCAAGTGTAAGGTTGTATTAACTTTAAAACGTCATCGATGTTTCCACCGTTATTGATGATATAGTTTAAGTGTTTGATTTTTTTAGGATTTGACTTATATTCGTTATATTCGAGATATCTAATAATAAACTCATGCTCAACAGATGGTATGAAGGTGTTATTGTGTGCTTGTTTGTCGTGTAAGATTTTATCCGCTAATTTTATGTTTACAGGTATAGCAGAGAAGCACGTGAGATCATCCGTAAGATCAAACTTTATATCAAGAGCGTTGTTTATAATTACATCAAGTTGCAAGTTATTGTTTGCAGCAATATAACTTTTTGTTTTGTAGTTGTATTTATCAGTAATTTTTCTATTTAATATTTCAGCAAACTTAAATTTATTATCACATATAATATCTAAATCAGAATTCTTCTCATAGTAAGGAAAATCCCCAGGAATTTTGATTATACAATAATCATCTAAGCCATCAAAGAGCCAATTAAGATCTACACTAGGTTGATTTAACATACTTAAAAATGCTATTTTCTGTATTTGAACCACCTTTTACTGGACCTACATCCGGAAATTCAGCAATCTCATTTATTTCACCGAGTTTTAAAAGATGGTTGATCTGCTGACGTACCGTAGGCATTTGAGAATCATCAAAAATGATTATAGCTCCGTCTTTTAATAATGGTTTTAAATTTAGAAAATCTCTAGCATATGTGGATTTTTCTCCATCGATATGTGCTGCATCTAACAATAAATGTTTGTTATTATTTACAAATTCCGGAACCACTTTTAAGCAATCACCCTTTAGGAAGGTGAATCTATCAGGAAACATTTCAGTTAGAGCTTCCGCGGCGGCTTCTACATATACTTCTGGGTGTAGGTCTGGACATGGTGGATAATGTTTTGCAATATCATTTGAAATTATTTTGATTTTATCGTTGTTGGATAACATAAGAAGTGCAGAGTGACCTCCATTCAAACCTACCTCAAATAGAGTTTCTAACCCTTGTGTGGCGTTAGTGATTCTTTCCCTTTTCAAAGACGCTTCGTCGCTTAACTCACTATCGTAAAACGGGGGCACGCGTTGTGCATGCTTGTAAAATAAGTTACCCATTAAGACTGGCTCGTAACCACGCTCCTCTAGAGATTCTTTTAGTTTAAGATTTAATATTTTTAAGTTGTTTCTCATATAAGGAAATATTTAAGAGTTTACCTATTAGTGTTGGTGAATTTAAGATTACATCTCTAGACATACTGACAATGTTACAGCCTCCATCAGTTAACATTTTATTATAAAGCATAACACAGTAATTATCTGTGATGTCAATATTTGTGTCTGTGGTAAATTGTTTAAAATTACGATAATCAATCGGAGCTATTAGTTTACTGTTTAAGCAAAAGCATTCTTGAGGAAATTTATCAGTATGCTCAATTAATTCTAGCGATCCTAATGTGTTCCATTCTAAAGGTTGGTTTGATGATAATATGACATTTAAACTATTTAAGTATGATGTCATTACTTTACCGCCACTCCGGCTAGCCATCAAATTAACTGAATAGTTTGTGCTTGCTTTATAACCAATGAAATCGTACGTCTCTAACAATTTGTAAATGTCGTCAAGTGATTTAAGCAATATGCAATCAGAATCCATCCATATACCACCATGTTTAGCTAGTAGAGCGACCCTGATGTAATCCGCTACATGAGCTATTTCTTTTAGTTTATATAAATTTTTAGGTAGATTGTCTAGGTAGTCAGTTACGTTGCTTCTATTAACTATGTGAACATTAACGTTATCACCAATGTGTTTATATATTGTTTCTCTGCATAGCAATATCCAAGCTGGTGTTTCACTAGCCTCGATATTATCCCAGTATAAAAATAAATTATTCATCGAATCTATATATTAATTACTCTGGTTTGTTTTATATTTAATTTCATTAAAATAGCAATTCTATGTAACCCGTCAACAATTGTATTATTATTTACGATAATAAGTGATTTTTTACCGTCAGCTTTATAGTTTGGGTCATACGAGTCAATAAGTCTATCAAACGCTTCGCAGAAATGATTTTCTTGCAACTCTTTACCTATGTGTTTATTTACATAATATTGGTACTCAGACTTATCTCCCTTTACATATTTGAAGTGAGGTGAGTCTTTAACTTTTATTAAGCCTTTCCCCAAGACATTACATCTCAAGTCTGATATGTTAACTTCTGTTTCTGAGATGTCTGAAGATCTGACGGTGAGGTGCCACGGGATATGGTAGTCGATGGTATCATATCGACTGTAATAACTTGTATTATTTAAATTAAAATATTTTAATAAGTAATCTGTTTGGGATTGATAGTCTGTAGCATGTATAACATGCTCATGGGAAATGCCCCTCGGTAAAGGGTTTATTTGCTGATTTACATTTTTAAATTTAGGATTATATTTTGATCTTATTCGAGTTTTTAAGTCTGTAATATTCTGGCATTGTATGTGTCTGAATTCACCATCACCAACCATTTGCTCTCGAGGGATCAAATTCTTAACTATAATCACCATACATTTCTGAGGAGCGGTATGTAAGTATTTTGATTTAGATTTAAGATGTCCCCAAGGTACTGTGTCGCACTCGTATACATCTCTAATAAAAGATTCTGTGTTAGTGAAAGAGTGATATTTTAATCTAACAACTTGAAAATTAGAATCGATAGCAATTTCATCAACAATTTCTGGTACACAATTTAAACCATTGCCCCAAATAATTAGTATGTCATACCTCATTATATTTCAATCCAATCTGCTGGAATTAAATCATCAGCATTCATATCTGGGTCTACGAACCATTTACCTGGAACTATAACTTTCTTATGCATATCATTACTTAGCCATGCACCCCACCAGCTCAAGCTGCTATTCGCTATTATGTTGCTAGAACACTTTGACATCATGTAAATGATTGAGTCAGCATTTGCTTCGCTTGAGAATACAAACCTATCACCAGTAAAAACTGACTTGCACCAATCAATATCATCTGAAAATATTAAAAACCTGTCACAATCTACCATCTTCATCGCTTGATCGTAGTAGTCGATGTCTAAGTTTAGATGGTAGTGTTTTAGTTTTGTATAATCACCTCTTCTCACATGCAAAGAACATAATTGATCGAGCGCTAGATCATCATGACTAACGTGATCAAAACAAAAAGAATCAAGTATAACGCCTCTATTGTGTTCAAAATATTTATGTGATTGAAAATATCCACTCAAGACACAATCAGTCAAATTGTGAGGTATGCTGTCATACTGAAATCTAGGCTCAGTGTACCTGTTACTTGGCACAGCATCATTAATCGTCAATTTAGTGAAGATGGTACTTAGATATGTGTTTGGAGACTCTCCTTGACTGGCATGCCAGCTGTTTATTAAGGGTTTGGATATTATAAACTCCTGAGATGTATCTGTTGCATGAGAAATCCCCGCAGCTAACTGAAATAACTGATTGCCGAGACCACCCTTCAATAAACTCGCGATCATCTAGCAATTATACGCTACTTTTCTACCCTCAATATCACTAAAATCATCTAGCTGTTTTCCACATCTAGTCAAGAACCATGAGTCCTTGCTTTGGAATTTTTTCCAAACTTGATCACAAGCCCACAATTGTGGTCTAGAACCACTCATCAACCGCTCCACACTCTCTTGAAACACAGGCAATAACACATCACAAAAATCAACATTGATTATATATCCGCATGTTGTTTGTATATTCTCACCCCTCATGAGCAAGTCACACACTGGGTATGTACATCCATATCTCTCATTAAACGCAACTTGACACACATCAAAATTTTTATGATTTTGAAATAATCGAGATATGCGTAAGTCTATCTCCAATGAATTGAGTGTAGGTTTAAAGTCATCCTCCAAAACGATAACATATTTAAATCCGTTTTGTTTCGCATGATCGTAAACTGATATGTGTGACAGCGTACAACCGGATGCGCGCTTCCCAGCAGTTCCATGTCCTGTTGTGTCAGTTGCGCTCATTCGCGTGTATTCACCTTCACATGCCTTAAAAGCAGGCAACACATTGGACAATACATGTTCGTTCCTGTCTGTGCGTTTATCAAGATTTATATAATATAAGTGATCTATATTGCTGTTCATCAGAATGAATATTTGTCAATTGTTCCAGTTTGCCGGTTTGTTAGATTGACAGGTGAGTGATATAAATGAACAGCAACACTATTACAATTACTCACTATTTTAGTGTCTGGATATTTCTCTAGAATTTTATCACACAAAGCCTTCTCCTCACCTCCCCACCCTACAATATCTTCGAAGCCACCAACACCTTTAAAATGTTCTGTTTTAACTGAAAAATTACCACCGTATGGAAAATCACTTGACCACTGCTTATTGTATGTCATCGCGCTACCCTCGACATGTCGATCCGGTCCGATCCATCCACTGTCTTCACACTCTTTCATGAGCTGTTTGTAGCTCAAGCTATCATTTTGTATGGAATTTAATGAGTGGTGAGTCGTATTATACACAGGTCCGAAGATAATATTATTTTCCAAATCTGGATCTGCATGATGATCCGCAAACCTGCTCGTCAAAACACAATCACCATTTGTAAACAATACGCGATCACCTGTGGATAAATTCATTACTGCATCCTTCCAGTTAGAAGCTAGTGTATATTTATCAGCTTTGCTTCGCGAATTGGACCACACCTTTACATCATATTGCTTGATTAAATCCAGGGAACCATCAGTGCTTTGATCGTCCGCAACAATTATTTCAATTTCATCACAGAACTTACACTTCATGTTGATTGCACTGTCTAGACAGTGCTTTAATCTAGTCCTTTGGTTGTACGATGATATTATAACACTAATCTTCATGGTTTGATATTCTTTAAAAAATCTATTACCTGTTGTTTACTATCTTCAGGTTGTTCGTTACTGCAAACATTGATACCATATCTATCATGAAACGTCTTCACTCCATGAATAAAATTGTCCTTCCACTCCTCATCATTCCGAATTTTACTCTCAACAAGATCCGGATCTTGGTCACCAATAAAATCACTACTGTTTTCAATATCTGCGAACCATCTGAACGGAGGGTGGTGACCTGCTTGAATGATTCTCATAGTATGGTCAACATGTTCCATTGCATTCTTATAAACATCATCCATTAAACCACACTCATCTATAACTTCACTTGTATAATAACTAACCGCACCAGTAACATTATGGTATAGGGCCATCTTGATGTCCTTGTAGTCTATCAATAATTTAACGGCAGGTACATCCAATCTCATGTTGGCATCCCCATGCAAACAAAAATTGAAATGTTTCACACCACTGAGCTCCGCTAGCTTGATATACTGGCTCGTGACATGTTCATTTTTAAAAACAACATCATCCTCTACTATAAACAGATTGTCACAATTACTTTCGATTAAGTTTCTGATAGCTATATTCTTAGATTCACCAACTCCGAGGTTCTTGTCATTGTTTATGATTTGATAATCTCCCTTAGGTATCTCATCAGACCCATCATTAACAACAACGAGTTGTTCAAATTTCGCGCTGTGTGTGTCGAGTACTGAATTAATACAGCGCTCGAACATAGGAACTCTATCACATGTAATTATTGCAATTCCGGTAGTCATCAATAATATTATAGTGTATAACCCACTTAAAATCAATAAATATAATTAATGACAAAACGAAAATCCTCATATAAACGATCATCTTCAAAGAACCGCAAGGATGCAGACATTGAAGAGATACCCGAGATTATAACACGCAACTCAATGGACCGGAATTTCAAAATACAAACCAAATATGAATTAACAGATGTACATAAAAGCTTCGTTGAGTTGTGTTTTTGTAATGATACAAAAATTGCATTTATAGATGGCCCGGCTGGTACAGCGAAAACATACTGTGCTGCTTACGCTGGATTGAATCTACTAAAATCACATCGTGTAGATGAGATTGTTTACATAAGAAGTATAATAGAGAGCGCTAGTAAGAGTATGGGGAGCCTCCCGGGAGAAGTGGATGATAAATTTCTCCCATGGACATTACCTTTACAGGAGAAACTAAGTGAATTGATATCAAGCTCCACGATATCAACACTGTTCTCAACGAATACAATAAAAGCCATCCCGGTCAATTATGTTAGAGGTCTTACATTTAAAGACAGTCTAGTGATTGTTGATGAAGCTCAGAACTTAACCAGGAGTGAATTGATAACAATTCTAACGAGATTTGGTGAAGATAGTAAAATGTTAGTTATCGGTGATACATTGCAGAGTGATATTAACGGAAAGAGCGGTTTTAGCGATATATATAACAAGTTCAATGATATAGAGAGTGAGCAAAATGGAGTTTTTTGCTTTAAATTTGAGAATAAGGATATTTTAAGGAGTCAAATGTTGAAATTTATAGTTAAAAAGTTGGGATCGAAGTAAATATTATTGTGAAGTTTGATATATTAGTTAATGAGATATTGAGAAAGGATGTAAAGGTTGGGGATGATATTGAAAATATAAACCCAGACTGTGAGCATTATAAGACAAAAGGAAAAGTCAAGAAAGTTGTCTCAAGACCAGAAGAGAATAGTGAGAAGGTAAAAAATAAACACAATGTACCTGGTAGTGACATTGAGTATGAGGTAACAAACAGCACCAAAAATGCTGAACCGGGTGATAAACTCAAAAAGAGTTTAGATCAGATTAAAATTAAATCAAAAACTTGAGAGCTTTTTGAAATTCTTTTAACACTTTCTTAGGATCACGCTCTTCTCTACTAAGAACTTGATTACCATCATTATCTTCGGTGTAAATAGCCTTTGATTGTGATTGGAATTCACGTTTAAAACTCTCAACAAACTCGTCACTAAGCTTTAATTTTGATGGATATCTCTCTCTAACTACGGTTTTGTGTATACCAAAGTTTTCAAAAACGTTATCGATGGTCTCATTAAAATTCTTCATGTAATTATTTATAGATATTGAAGTCTACATCACCCTTTTCGCTCAAATCTGGTACAGGCATACCAAATTCATCATAAATTGACGATGCATCCACAAGAGTTTCATCTTCTCCAAACATATTACCCTTATCATTCAAATAAAACTCTAACATTTTGATTCTCTCCTCAGTAGTACCAAAGATCTCAATTAATGCAGCACGGTCTTCCTTAGGAAAAAATCTTTCATCATCTTTCGCCCAGCTACTGTACATAGCTTTGAAAAAATTATCAATTTCTGAGATAAACTCAGCGTCTGTCTCTCGGACACCATCGTCTTCTATATCATTCTGCGCAACATTAGTGATTGGTATAATTAGAACTATATCCAACATCTTCATGGACTCTCTAACTATAGGTATGCATTTCTCAACAAAGAGTTCATCAATATCTCCTACATTTTTATGAAAAGCCCACATGGAATGCACTAAATTATCGATCGGACATCTATCAAAGATTATATGATCTGTATCACTATATCCCTGCATGTTGTCAATCATATGATTGAGTATATTCCATTGAGTCTCTTTGTTTGTATCTTTACTGTGGTTGTCCTTCGGTAGTATATCTCTATATGACTCCTTTGGAGTGGTGTACATATCCCAATGTTCTAAGAAACTTTTAAGTAATGTACTTTTACCTTGTGCGGCAGTCCCGGAAATAGCTAATCTCATATGTCTACTTAATATATAGCATGTTTATTTCAACTACACGCCTGTTAATTTGTCCCAAGCACTAACATGCAGCCTTGTCAATCCAATATAACCATACTTTTTAGCCATTTCTAAGCAGAATTTTGTTCTCTCATGAAAGTTTTCTTGACTATCCAAACCAGGCATCATGAGAACTTTATTTGCTGGAATATCAAATGGTTTAATGAAATCTTCTTCTATCTCCTTCAGACAATCTTCTGTACTTATAACGAACTTGAACCAATAGTTCTCATGCTGCATGATTCTCTCAATCGCGCTAGGTACGATGCGTCTATCCTTGTTCATACCACTATTTGCTAGCTTGACACTACAATTGATTTGATCAATCATGTCAAATAAATCTGTTTGCATGTATATCGTACCATTTGTTTCTATCTCATTGAAGGTCTTTGAGAACCTACCAGTTTTCTCGAGACATTGCTCCTTCAACCATGCATGAAATGCAGGAATTGCTCGCTGATGTTTGGGTATTGTAGGTTCACCACCAGTCCAGATAAGATGTATCCTGCCATCATATATCCATTGATCAATGCCTTCGGATTCCCATTGTTGTAGTAACTTGTAAAATGGTTTTTGAAGACCCCTACGCCATACTGCTTCAGTATCACACCACCACGTTGCATCACCAGACTTCATCAAACTACCGTTAGGTCCACCACACATTAGATTGCATGCCTTTAGTCGGATGAAATATGCAGGATACCCGATAGTGTGTCCTTCACATTGAACTGAATAGAAACTCTCTGAAAGATCTAGTGTTGTTGGTTGCTCTGTATTTGTACTCATATTAAATTCCCCACAAATTAGTAGATTTAGTATCAACCCATTTGTTTGTAGTTTTACTGTTGTTTGTGTTTATGGATGCTCCGTCTGAATCAGGTGTTGGTTGTTTTATATTATCTGTTGCATGAGTGTTGATCGAATCAATTGTATCTACACTGTCAGTAACTTTGTGTGTTTGTTTTGAATATATTGCGGAATTGTTCTCATGTTCAAATACTTCAGCTTTGGCGCATCTACATCTACCATCAGTCATTTGCTGTACAAATTTATCAGCAGTCAAACAACACCACTCTGCAAAACGCTCAACACCTACACCATTTTCTAAAATATTGAGCACTAATATGTTCTTTTGCTCTAAGTCACGAAACACATCAATATGTGGGTCATCTGCTGCAATCACTGTGGTGTGATCAAACATATCTTGAAATATGAGTTTGAGCTTTTTGAGTCCTCCGAAATCAACAACCCAGTTGTTTTCATCGAGATCATCAGCCTCAAACCAAAATTTTGCTGTGAGTCTATATCCATGTAACAATGAGCAATGGGACTTGGCTCGTGGTTGTCTGAACGCACAGCTGCCTAATTCTATAATCTTAGTACTACTAAACATCCGTTTATTATAGTATATATCGTATCAATTATCCAACTTTATTTCAACACTCTGCAGAGTATTGTTTATATTATCAAAAAACCAACATGCTGCAGCACTCGCCAACGGTAACAACACCTCTCCAGTGAATGGAAAGATGATAACACCAGTCCAGAAACCTAAACACAGACTACACTTAAACAATTCTCGTAGTAATTGATTTTTTGTTAAGTAGTTTCTTATACTATTTAATATAGTGCCATATTTTATTATCCAATGCAATCCAATACAAGCAATCAACTCAATCATTGTCTGTCTTTTCGATCAAGTCTATAGCTTCAGGTATGAGCCTAGCTTGTTCTTTGGATAATGTTATAATGAAACCATCATCATCACGAATTTGTATTGTGTTTGCATTTTTATTATACACTTGAGGACATCTCTTGCCTCCACAGCATAAAATCACACTATCATTAACTTTATCATGTTTTAGATTTTTATTTTTCATAATACATCAATATTTATTATAGTAAGCTCATTTGTACGTGTGTCATATCGTGGAGAAATGCTCGTTACAAACTGATTTTCCAGCTTGCCAGTAGGGTCATATACCTTCACTTGTGCATTTTTGTTATTGGTTATGATATCAAATGTTTTATCACCATCTGACCCTGATAATATCACACCACCCTCACCATTGTCACTCTCAATCTTACTCACATCAATTTGATGTATTAAATCTGCCCCCCGGCCTCTCTTTTGATGGAATACTTTAACCATATCTAGTCCGGGATATGATGTGCCTGAATTTTGGGATTGCTTTAGCTCTCGCAACTCACTCGGTAGGTTCTCTGTAACTAAATCTCCTGTCACTCTCTCATAACATTCAAATAGTTTGTTAAAGTCATTATCGTAATATCCAAATCTCTTCATTAACTCACTCTCCTACAAACAAGTCAACAGCAATATTACCAGCGCTTTCAGATTTATTTAATTGATCGACAAGATCATATGTATCCTTCACGGGACTAGGAGACGATATCTTAATAATCAAGTCATCGTCACCCATTCCGGATAATTGTAATAGTGATGGTCTCATCATATTCCAGATATCCATCGTCTGTTCAATCGAAATATGACCATATGTTTCACTAGATATGTCATTACTTTGCATTAATTTATGATAGACGGCATCTTTGTCTACACCATCAGGTAGATTTTTCGCAATCGTGACCTTATCTTTAAGTGAAACTGCCGCACGAAATGCAGTAGCACTCGTCATCCTGGCAACTCCTGCCGTTTTGACACTCAGCAAATTGCTTGTATATTTGTCAGATTTTAATATGTTACTATATCTTACAGAATCTGGTACATCTTTACCAGATGTGGGCTTAGTTGTGAGTGGTCGTGACTTATCCGACACAAAAATGTAAACTTTATCATTATTTTTACAAGCATTGAGTGCAGTTGTGTAGTGACCGATGTGAGGTGGTTTGAAAGCTCCAGGAAAAATACCGACTCTATAAACATCACTACCCTGTTCGTGCAACAAGTTGCCATACATCCTATCAAACTTATTCATTAGTAACATAATCTCTATAAAGATTCAATATAGCTGATAGGTCACAGCCACAATCATTGAGCAACTGCTCCAATTGACCTACATTTTTAGCGTTTATTATATCATCAATTTTATCCGACACTGTTTCATGATATCCACGAGTCATCAGATTATCAACCACATGTTTTTTAAATTTAGTTAGTGGATCTTCACATGGAGCATCAAGTTCATACTCCCCACTAGAAAGTGACATCGGTTCATTACCCATTGCTGGCACAATGGCTAAAACACCACCTGCTCCATCCTCCTCTAATACATAACCTACATAGTCATTAGATTCACCTGCATCATTCGCTGGATCATATTTGACTCGAATGCGTGTAAGTTCAGTCCTATTTAACTGACTCTCCATTAATGAATTAAACTTCGACATGGAAATATTTATTAAAACAAGTTGTTTTTACACCTAATTGTTACTATAATATGACATATGACTGATAAATCGAATAATTACGAGTGGTTAGGTGATGATGAACTAACTGGTGAAAAGGACACTATCGCAAGAGAGATCATGGGCGAAGAGTATAGTAGGGGGTATGCATCACCTATACGCGTATATGATACAAAAATTAATGCAGATAA